>CXTL01000120.1_pt1 | contig 4667 bp, 1 predicted proteins | sample 941061 | NCBI WGS metagenome assembly CXTL01 (sample SAMEA3493488, study PRJEB9703) | human gut metagenome | biome: ENVO:mammalia-associated habitat; material: ENVO:feces | place: Bangladesh | collected 2010-01-06 | reverse complement strand
TTACTGCTTGTCGGTTTCCTCGGAGGCGAGTCGTTCTTCGAGCTGTTCGACGATGTGGTCGTGCATGTTCTCGTCGATCTTGACGGNCAGGAGGAAGACGACGAGGCTGGCGACGATGCCGGCGAGCGGCAGGTAGTAGGCGCAGGTCTTGAACGTGCGGATGTTCGCGGCGGTCATGTCGGCGGCGGTGGTGTTGCCGACCATTCCGGCGGCGACGACCACGAAGCCCACGATGCCATTGGACAGGGCGCCGGCGATCTTGTCGAGCATCGGGCGCACGGAGAGGGTGACGGCCTCGTTGCGCTTGCCGGTCTTGAGCTGTCCGTATTCGATGGAGTCGGTCATGCTCAGGATGGCGGTCATCTGGATGGTCTGCGCAGGCAGGTAGAAGAGGACGAGCGCGACGATGACGACGGGCAGGTTCATGGGCGCAATGATGAACAGCGTGTAGCCGGCGATCATGAGCGCCATGCCGGCGGTGTACAGCCAGCGGCGCGGAATGCGGCGGTTGAGCACCGGGTAGAGGGGCGTGGTGACCAGTCCGGTGATGACCGGGATGACGCCGGCGATGGAGAAGCTGTCCGGGGCGCCGAGCACGTATTTGAACTGGTAGAAGAGCACGCCGGTGGTGGCGACGTTGGCCACGGAGTACAGCAGGTAGCTCAGGGCGACCCACAGGAGCTGGTCGTTCCGGGCGATGGCCTTGAACGCCTCGATGGGGTTGCCGTTGGCCTCGGCCTTGGCGCGCAGCTCGCCCTGGTTCTCTCGGGTGCCGAACGCGACGCTCCACGCGGTGAGCAAGCCGAGCACGGCGATGATGATGGCGAACGCCGCCCAGCCGGTGCGGCCCTGCTCCCACTGGCCGGTGAACTTCCAGGTGAACCAGCTGACGACGGGTACGACGATGACGGTGACGCCGTTGTAGCCGATGGATCCGGTGAACGCGCCGAGCGCGGTGTACGTGCTGCGCTCGTGCGAGTCGGAGGAAATCGCGGGGATCATGCCCCAGTACGAGATGTCGCGCAGCGAGTAGATCACGTCGAGCAGGATGAACACGATGACGAACAGGACCATGAACACGCCGGTGTTCACGTCCACGAGGCCGAACAGGCCGGTGAACACCATGATCAGCAGGATGCCGGGCACGACGCCGCCGATGAACTGCCAGGGACGGAACCGGCCCCATCGGGTGTTCGTGTTGTCCACGAGGTTGCCAAGCAGCGGGTCGAGGAAGATCTCCGCGATGCGGATGACCACTATGAGTCCGGTGATCACCGCGATGAGGCGCGCGGCCAGCGTCTTGTCCACATCGATGAACAGCGCGGTGGTCACGAACGTGATGAAGAACGTGCTCATCGTGTTGTAGAACGCGGCCTGACCCAGGTTGCCGAATGCGTATGCGATCTTCTGCCCCATGTTTCCTGAAGGCGTGGCATGCGGCTGTTCCGACGTCGCCATGCGCTGTGTGGTGGATCCGCTCATGGTGTGGTGGCCTCCTTGCGACCTATAAAGAATCCGTGCGCGGGAACCGCTCCAATCCCGCAAAGCGTCAGTATAGAACTTTCTTGAAGAAGTAAAAAAATTTACCGCGTGTCGCAAATCATGCCAACGTTTTGCAACCAGCACTCCGTGTGGATGAGTAAGGTTTGAAGCTTGCTTGATGTGCTTGGATCTTAAGAAATCCACGTATTTTGCATGTCGTAGGCCTTATGCCGCGAGATGCTGGAAAGTATTTGCGCAATCAAGTAAAAATATTTATCCTTGTTATACAAGGAACCCGATTCAACGAGGTTCCCTCACTGCGGCGGCAACGACGCGACGCAATCCGATGCGAAAGCGAGGACATCATGAACACAACCGACGATCAGCTGAAGAACGGCGATCCGATCGTCTCACCGTCCATGCCGACGACGGCATGGCTCACGGACCCGCGCGTGTACGCGGTCCACCGGCTCGACGCCCATTCCGATCATGCGTGCTGGTCGCACGCCCCCGTCAACGGCGAGGGTTCTGATCTCGGGCAGAGCCTTGACGGCGAATGGCGGGTCCGCGTCGAGACGGCACCGACGGGCCGTTTCCCCGATGGGACGAGCGACGGGCCGGACTGGATCAGCGACGTGTCGCCTCTGTTCGCCGCGTCCGACTTCGACGATTCGTCGTTCTCCCGCGTGCAGGTGCCCTCGCATCTGGAGACTGCGGGGCTGCTTGCCCCGCAGTACGTGAACGTGCAGTACCCATGGGACGGACATGAGGACCCGAAGGCCCCGGCCATCCCCGAGCACGGCCATGTGGCGGTCTACCGGCGCGAGTTCGACGCGGATGGCGAAGTCGCCCAGGCCGTGCGCGAGGGGCGCCCGGTGACGCTTACCTTCCAGGGCGCAGCCACAGCCATCTACGTGTGGCTCAACGGCTCGTTCGTTGGCTACGCCGAGGACTCCTTCACGCCCAGCGAGTTCGACGTGACGGACGCTATCAAGATGGAAGGCAACGTGCTGGCGGTCGCCTGCTACGAGTATTCGAGCGCGAGCTGGTTGGAGGATCAGGACTTCTGGCGGCTGCACGGCCTGTTCCGCTCCGTCGAACTCAACGCGAGGCCTTCCGCCCATGTCGCCGACATCCACGCCGACACCGATTGGGACCCCGCCACATCTCGCGGATCGCTCTCGCTGGACATACTAGTCGACGGCACACCGAACGCCGCGACGGCCGACCTCGTGCTGCGCGATAAGAACGGCACGACCGTCTGGCACACCTCCACCGAAGCGACAGGAACACTGCACGCCGAGGCCGAGATCGACGACGCGTCGCCATGGAGCGCGGAGCGACCCGACCTGTACACCCTGTCCGTCGCCCTGCTCGACGCGGACGGCAGGATCCTGGAAATCGCGCGCACCCGCATCGGCTTCCGCCGCGTGTCCATCGAGGACGGCATCCTCAAGCTCAACGGCAAGCGCCTCGTGTTCCGCGGCGTCAACCGCCACGAGTTCGACTGCCGGCGCGGCCGAGCCATCACCGAAGAGGACATGCTGTGGGACATCCGCTTCATGAAGCGCCACAACATCAACGCGGTGCGCACCTCGCACTATCCGAACCAGTCACGCTGGTACGAACTGTGCGACGAATACGGCATCTACCTGATCGACGAGACCAACCTGGAAACCCACGGCAGCTGGAACAGCCCCGGCGACATCCCCGTGGGAACCTCCGTCCCCGGCGACGACGAAGCCTGGCTCGGCGCATGCATCGACCGACTCGACAGCATGATCATGCGCGACCGCAACCATCCCAGCGTGCTCATCTGGTCGCTGGGCAACGAATCCTATGCGGGCGAAGTCCTCAAGGCCATGAGCGCGCACGCGCACCGGCTTGATCCAGGTCGTCCCGTCCACTACGAAGGCGTCAACTGGAACCACACCTACGACGAGATCAGCGATTTCGAGAGCCGTATGTACGCCAAGCCGGCCGAGATCCGAGACTGGCTCGAACACGGCGACGAACGAGGCGAGGCGAGCAAGCCGTTCGTCAGCTGCGAGTACATGCATGCCATGGGCAACTCATGCGGCGGCCTGAGCGAGTTCATCGACCTCGAACGGTACGAGCGCTACTCCGGCGGATTCATCTGGGACTACATCGACCAAGGGCTCGTCCAGCGTCTGCCCGACGGATGCGAACGCCTCAGCGTCGGCGGAGACTGGGGCGACCGGCCGACCGACTACGAATTCGTGGGCAACGGCATCGTATTCGCCGACCGCACCCCCAGCCCCAAGGCGCAGGAGGTCAAGCAGCTGTATTCGCCAGTCAAGCTCACCCCCGACGGGCACGGCGTGACCATCGAGAACCGCAACCTGTTCGCCAGCACCGACGGCTATGTATTCGCCGCACGGCTCCTCGAAGACGGACGCGAGATTTGGCATGCCGACTACCGTTTCGACGTGGCCGCAGGAGATACCCAACACCATGACATCGCCTTCCCGGACATCGACTCCGACGAGGGCACGCGCGAGGTCACCTATGAGGTCGATCTCCTGCTCGCAGAGGCCACCGCGTGGGCACCCGCCGGCTACGAACTCGCCTTCGGACAACTCACCGACACCCTCAACCCCGCAGGGGACATCACCGGGAACGACCAAGACGACGGCCGCGCGACGGTCACTCTCAGCCGATGGAACGCCGGCATCCGCCGCGACGACGAGGAAATCCTCATGTCACGCACTCAGGGAGGCATCGTCTCCTGGAAGCGCAACGGGCGGGAAATGGTCATCCGCCGTCCCGAGATCGTCACCTTCCGTCCGCTGACCGACAACGACCGCGGCAATCGCTCCGGATACGACCGGGCCGCATGGTTCGCGGCCGGCCGCTATGCCGTCGTGACCGATACGAGCATCACGCAATCCGACGATGGCGGACTCACGGCCGCATACCGGTACGAACTCGCCGACCCGGATCACACGCCGGTGTCAGTCACCTACCGCGTCACGCCCGGCATGCGCATGCAACTGACCGTCGAATACCCCGGCAACGCCGCAGGAGCGGCCAGCCTGCCCGCATTCGGCATCGAATGGGAGCTGCCAGGCGAATACCAGCACCTGCGCTACTACGGTACCGGCCCCGAGGAGACCTATCGCGACCGCAAGCAGGGCGGCAAGCTCGGCATCTGGGACACCACC
>CXTL01000025.1_pt1 | contig 7866 bp, 8 predicted proteins | sample 941061 | NCBI WGS metagenome assembly CXTL01 (sample SAMEA3493488, study PRJEB9703) | human gut metagenome | biome: ENVO:mammalia-associated habitat; material: ENVO:feces | place: Bangladesh | collected 2010-01-06 | reverse complement strand
AAAGCAACTGAGGGGAGTCTCGCAGGTACATCTGCGACAGCCTCCCCTCAGTCTCGCTACGCGAGCCAGTTCCCCCTCATAGAGGGAGCCAAGTAAGGACTACTTCAGCGGCGGCATGGGCTTCCAATCAGGATCGTGCATCAACTTGCGCGAATCCCACCAACCTTTGACGATCTGCACCAAGCCGGTCTTGACATGCTCTCGATCCACCATCACCAGACGAATGACTTCCTTGATGGCGGTGAGCACAGTACCCAGAGCAAAAAGCATCGGGCGGAAATCGCCATGCACCATGAAATACCGGGCCATATAGCCACGGTTGCGCATGATGTGGTAACGGTTCACGTCTGACGTGGAGTTGAGCTGGCGCATGCCGGCTATATCCCAGTTTCCAATCTCACGCGTGCGTCGCAACACCACATCCGGCACCACAATCGGGTTGGTGACCTTGCTGGCACGATAGCCGTAAATCGTGTCGTCCCAGTAGATAAAGAATCGCGGATCCGGCAGGCCGATTTCGCTCACCACGCGACGATTGAACAGACCGCCTTCAAAGCACAGGGTGTTCATTACCCGGTATTTGGCCGGACCGAACGCGGCAGGGGCAATCGGATTCGGAATGCCCAGCGGCACAATGAAGTCATACTGCCAGTAGAACGGGCCGCCATCGTAATCGAAACGGGAGCCCTGAATCACCTCATGCTTATCAGTCCACTTGGCAAGCTTGGCGATGGCATCGGGCAGCACGGCCACATCATCGTCCATCACCCAGAACCATGCGGCGCCCAGCTCATATGCCTTGGCCACGCCAGCGGAGAAACCGCCAGCACCGCCGAGATTCTCGGACTGCGGCGCATAGACCACACGCTCCTCATTGCCTGATTGATCGGCCACGGTAGTGCCCCACTGACCGGTCACCTTGCCGGCAAAACCAGCAACCATATCCGCGGTTTGCTTGGACTGCTCATTGTCCACAATGACAATGCGCCACGGCGCCTGCTCCAGTGCCAGAATTGAATCGAACAGCACTTCAAGCAGTTGCTGACGCTTGTACGTGGTGACGATCAATGCCAGTTTGTCGATAGTGGTATTGGGATTCTTCACTTCAGCCATGGTATCCATTGTTGCACTTGACCAGCACAAACCCTCTGAACGTCTGCTGAATCTCAGCTGACTGCTGTTGATTTTCTTGCCGAAAGTGAAACGCAGCTTGCACACGTCCGGCGTATGGCGTATGAATAAGCCTGTCAGTTTCAGGGAAGGTGTAATTCCTTACTGGCGGTGATCTGCACTCCGGGTTTCATAACGGAGATGTCAGGAAGCCCGCGACCCGCGTAAGCGGCTGATCCGGTGAGATTCCGGAGCCAACGGTTATAGTCCGGATGGAAGAAACGAGGGCTCTGATGAGCATATCTTCGCGTATCCGCATGCAAGCAATCCGTTCCGTGGCGCCGCAGGCTGAAGGTGCAGGCTCCGGCTCAGCCAGCACGTCTTCCAGCACCAAACTCGGCTCACACGCCACCGGCGTAGCCGATTCGGGACGCTGGTCCACACGCCGCATTGCCATGTATGCATTGTTCGTAGCGCTGGCGATGGTCACCAGCTTCATCGAATTCCCGATCACGCCGGTCACATGGCTCAAGTACGACCCGTCCGGCATCGTATGCCTGATTGCCGGATTCGCTTATGGACCGGCAGCCGCCGCGATTGTGTCCGTGCTGGGCTTCGTGCCTCATATGTTCGCCAACCCGTGGGGTTCGCTGATGGCAGTGCTGGTGGCACTGTTCCTGTCGGTTCCTGCTGCGTTCATCTACCGCAAGATTCGCACGCGCAAAGGTGCCGCCATCGGCATTCTGGTGGGTGCCGTGCTGGCTATCGTGGTGGCGCTGGTGGGCAACCTCATCGTCACGCCGATCTACGCGCACATGACTTATCAGGCAGTGGCCGCGATGATTCTGCCGATCCTGCTGCCGTTCAATCTGGCCAAGATGGCAATTCACGCCGTAATCACGTTCCTGATCTACAAGCCGGTCTCCAACCTGCTTTCCAAGCAGCAGTGAACAACCTGCAGCCATGACTGAATCCGCCCATAACCCCGCCTATGCCCACGCTGCCGAGCTGAAGAATATCCGTTTCAGCTACGACCGTGGCAACTCCTGGGCTTTGGACGGTGTGTCATTGACCGTTCGGGCCGGCGAGCGCATTTGTCTGGTCGGTCCGAACGGATCCGGCAAATCTACTTTTGCCCGGCTGATTGCCGGACTGGCCGCGCCCGACGGCGGCGACATCACGTTGTTGGGGCATCGCGCTTACGCCGATGCCCTGCCGAATGCCGACGAATATCGTGCGGCCCGGCGTGGCATTGGCGTAGTGTTCCAGAATCCGGAGGATCAGCTGGTCACTACCGTGCTGGAAGATGATGTGGCGTTTGGACCGGAAAATCTGGGCATTGAACGCAGCCGCATCGGAGAGCGCATCGATGATTCTCTGAAATCGGTTGGATTGGTGTCCTTCCGCCAGTCCGATCCAACTCGTATGAGTGGAGGCCAACAGCAACGCGCCGCCATTGCCGGCATGCTGGCCATGAGTCCGGCCATGCTGGTGCTGGATGAGCCGACCGCCATGTTGGACGAGTCGGCGCGCGCCGAAGTGATGCGTATTCTCGATGATCTGCAGGCGCAAGGCACCACCATCGTGCATGTCACACATCATCAGGATGAGACTGTGCACGCTGACCGCATTGTGCATATGGAATCCGGGCAGATCGTTGGTATCGAAGCGGTCAGCGCTCGGCCGCAAACCATTGCCAACCATCCTTCACCCGACGAGCCCCACCAGCCGGGGCGGGATGTGGCATTCCCCTTACTCTCGGATGCTTCAAACGACGACGCCACAGACCCCATCATCCGGGTTTCGCATGTGACATATCGATATCCCTCGGCCAAGCATGCGACCATCAACGACCTGTCGTTCACTATCGCGCGCGGCCAGACCGTAGCATTGATGGGCGCGAACGGTTCGGGCAAATCTACTTTGATTCGACTGCTCTGCGCTTTGGCCACGCCGAGATCCGGCAGTATCGACATAGCCAACGTGCCTGTGGCAACATCCACAGGCACCGGTACACGTTCCAAATCCGCAACGCGGCAGCAGCTTGTGCAGCTTCGCCGTCATGTGGGTTATGTGATGCAGCATCCCGAACATCAGCTTTTTGCGGATACCGTGGCTGAAGATGTGGCCTATGGCCCGCGCAATCAGGGACTGGCAGAAACCGAAGTCGCCGACCGTGTTCACGAAGCACTGGAACTGCTGCACATCGGGCACCTTGCCGACCGCTCCCCTTTCGACTTATCAGGTGGACAGCAGCGTCTTGCGGCCATTGCTGGCGTTATTGCCTGCAATCCTGATGTGCTCATTATGGATGAGCCGACCGCCAGTCTGGATACGCAGGCCAAAGAGCGCATCCATGAACTGCTGCGCACCTTGAAGCAGCAAGGCGTAACCGTGTTGCTCATTACCCACGACCGAGCAGAGGCCGAGGCCCTTGCTGACCGCGTGGTGCGTATGCCGAATGCGGCGGAGCAACCGGATTCTCCGGCAAGCGATGCCCTGAATAACTCCAATACAGAAGCCTTGGCATCCAACACGACCTCCGCCTCTGCCGATGCCGCTTTCTCGGTGATTCACCGACTTGATCCGCGCGTGAAAATGGTGGGATTCCTGGCCGCCATGTTCACCATGTTCGCCGTGAATACGCCAGTGCAACTTGTCTTGGGTCTCATGGTGACGCTTACCGTAATCGCAGCTGCCCGACTGAACCCATTATGGGTGCTCAAATCCATTCATCCGCTGCTGATGTTGATGCTGCTTATGGGCGTCGTCAACCTGTTTGTAGTGCGCACCGGCACCCCAGTGGTGGCGCTTGGCCCATTAAGCATCACCGATCAGGGCGTGACCATCGCCGTGCTGTATACCTGTCGTTTCATGCTGGTCATCATTTTGGGCACGGTGTTTTTGACCACGACCACACCCACCGCCATGACCGATGCATTCGCCGCACTGATCAAACCACTGAACAGGCTTGGCGTCCACGCTCAGGAGATTGCGTTGGTGATGAGCTTGGCCCTGCGATTCATTCCAACATTGACCGACGAGACCCGAGCCATTATCGATGCCCAATCCGCCCGTGGAGGCTCCATCGAAACCGGTTCTCTGGGACAACGAATCAAAGCCATGAGCGCGATCATCGTGCCCACCTTTGCCGGAACATTACGTCATGCGGATAACCTCAGTCTGGCTTTGGATGCCCGCTGCTATGAGGAGGGCATTCATCGTACGCATTGGCGCGCATTGTCCATTGCTGGCCGCGATATCGTATTCGCCGCGCTCGTCATCGCATACATTGCCTCCATTATCCTGCTCTGACGATTCAGACAGCACCGGTTGCTATGCTTCTTGAGGTATACAGCAGATGTAAGGAACTATTCCCATGGCATTGACCAAGAAACAAATCAAGCAGCTACGCGCAATGGCGAATTCGCTGAAGCCCCTGTTCTATGTGGGCAAGAACGATCTGACCGAATCGGCCGTCAAGCAGGCCGATGAAACCATCGAGAAGCACGAGCTCATCAAGTGCGCGGTACAGGACGGTTCGGGCCTGACCGCCAAGGAAGCCGCCGCGGAACTTGCCGAGCAGCTGAACGCCGAAGTGGTGCAGTCCATCGGCAACCGCTTCGTGCTCTTCCGCCGCTCCCGGCGCGATGATGTGGAGCATATCAAGCTCGTACGCGAGTGAGGCTTCGCACCACTTATCAATAGGGGCTCTGCTATGGCGTTACCACAGCAGAGCCCCTATTTTTTGCTCTTGTGCAGGGACGCGCATTACTGATCGATGATGGCGCCAACGATGCTGGAGACGATGGTCAAGACCAGAGAGCCGAGCACGGACCACCAGAAGCCGTGTACAAAGACGCCGACACCGAAGAGGCTGACGGCCAGCCAACTGGCTAGGCGCATAAACAGCCAGTTGATAATCAAGGTGACCAATCCAAGCGAGAGAATCGCGAATGGCAACGACACCAAATGCACAATCGGCTTGATGGAAGCATTGATTAACGCCATGAACAAGGCGAATGCGGCGATGCCGAGAATCGGAGGCTCCCCTACCGGGGTCATGCCGGGAATCACCGCAACCATAACGGCAGCGGCAATGGTCATAATCAGCCAACTGGTCAAGAAACTTCTCATGGACCTATCGTAACGTTACTCAACCGGCATGCATCGGCGCATCCAGCACAAAGGACAGAACCAGCACAACACGCTGATGCTACGCGGCTCACGGCACATTCGGCTGCTTGATATGTAGGATTTCCCCTAAAAAATAAACATTCACTATGTTCGCTTTTTCATAAAGTTAACATCGAAACTCACAGAATCACATACCCCCCCAATTGCGTTACCAGTTCATGAACAACTTACAAAATGGCTCATTTGAGCCTTTTCAGTGCTAGCGTTAAGAACCAGCACAGCACATTGTACGGGACTTTTCTCACAAGAGAAAGGTTATATGATGTTCGTTTTATACACAGAACAAATATCATACTTATGAAAGGAAACACATATGTCGGAAGGAAAAAGTCATCATCGTCAACCCGGATATGTTCGGCAAGGATGCAGAATCAAAGACGGACGAAGCCAATAAAGTGACCAAAAGCTTTGGAATCAGCGATGACACGCTGGCCGAGGTAGAGGACTTCAAGGCACAGCTCACCAAGCACAACGCCTGGGATCTGCCGTTCATGGGATACGTGAACGAAGACGGATACGGCTATGCTTATGTGCCGGACGCCGCCGTGGCATATGACCCGTACTGGGATTCCCATAAGGCCTTCCTCGAACTGCCGGAAGACGTACAGGCTGCTTTCGCCATCCGCCTGCTGTTCGCCCACCGTCCGGTCGACCGTTACGGTGCCAGCATGTTCCTGCACTATCAGCGTGGGTTCAACGTCAAGTTTGAAGGCGTCGGCGCGAACAACTACTGATCGAATCCTTATCCGCTGAAACACAAAGGCGCATGACAACGAGGCCATGCGCCTTATTTATCTCCCGAACCAGACGTCAGCGACTTACGAGATTGAGCAATTCCTGCTGCTTGGCATAACGAGAAACATTGTGCAGGGCAATACGAATAATCTGCTCGGAGGTTTCTTCCAAGTGATTGCCTCCAGCCACGTGCGGCGTAATCAGACAGCGAGGCTCACCCCACAACGGGTGCTCGGCGGGCAATGGCTCAGGTTCGGTAACGTCCAATCCAGCACCATGAATACGTCCCTCACGCAGCGCCACGGCCAACGCGTCAGCATCAATGGCATCACCTCTTCCGGCATTAATAACTACGGCGGTGGACTTCAGCTTGCCCAGGCGGGCGGCGTCCAACAGGTGGTGGGTCTGCGGAGAGCGCGGCACCGCCATAACCACCACATCCGCCAATGGCAGCAAAGCATCCAAGCGCTCGAATCCATACATTTTCTCGATGCCTTCCGCATGTACTTCCGGATGCCGTCGCACGCCAAACGTATGCATGCCTACGGACTGCGCCAGTCGACCGAAGTGAGAGCCGATGTCTCCAGTGCCAATGACCAGTGCGATGCCACCCTCAGGGCTCAGCGCGGAACCCTCGTCCTGCCAGCGGTGCTCTCGCTGGTTGAAACCATACCGGCCGAAATTCTTCATCACGGCCCACATCATGGCGAACATGTGCTCAGCGACACTACGACCATAGGCACCGGTGGCGTTGGTGATCATGACTCCATGCGGCAACACGCCTGGACGCACATAAGCATCCACACCGGCGCTGAACGTCTGCAGCCATTCCAGACGCTTGTATTGTCCGGCATCGCCGGCAGGGAAATTGCCGATAACAGCAGTGGCCTCGGCACGCAATTCCTCGGGAACGCTGGCTGACCACACCATGTCCCCACGGCGGGATTCGTCACCAACAAATTTCTGCGGCACATCGCGCGCCGCCTTGGCGAACGCCTGGCGTTCGGACTCGTTCAGTGGCAAGCAATTGACAATCAGCTTATGCGCATTCTCGATCCCCATGGTTCACCAACCTAGGCGGCAGTACGGATAATGAGAAGTTGCCGGCATGGTTATGACATCATCGGCCAGCGGGTCAGCACCTCATAACCGTGCAATATGAGTCCGCCCCGAGACGTACACTGCCTTCTGGTTTTGATCCAGAGCGTGCGGCCATGGCACTTCGATTGTTGGCCCATCAGCACGCACAGGTACCTGCGCCGGTTGGTAAACCTTATATTCCACTTTTTGCAACCGAACGTTGAGGAGTACGCATGCCTGAGCAGCATAGTGATAATGAGAAGATTCCGGTCCGTCTGATCGGCGCGATTGTGGCCGTCGGTTCACTTGCCTTCATCGGCATTCTGACCGAAACGGTAATGACCGTGCTCTTCCCCGCCTTGATGCGCGAGTTCCATGTGGACACAGCCACCGTCCAATGGATTACCACGATTTACCTCTTGTCCGTGGCTGCCACGATGCCAATCAGCTCGTTCCTGAAACGACGTTTCACGTTGAAAACCATTTTCCTCGCCGCGGTGATTCTGGCAATCATCGGTTCACTGATCATGATTTTCGCCCAAGCCTTCCCGCTGCTGATAGTGGCACGTATCATTCAGGGCATCGGATCGGGTGTCGCCACCCCGTTGATGATCAACATTATTCTTNAGCCAAAGATGAAAGCCCTCATACAATACTCGGCAACCCAACGGTTGCATAGAATTTCATAAACCCCTGAGTTCATTACTCAGCATCGTCTGCAGGGAACGACATAAAGCATTGCCT
>CXTL01000073.1_pt1 | contig 21268 bp, 19 predicted proteins | sample 941061 | NCBI WGS metagenome assembly CXTL01 (sample SAMEA3493488, study PRJEB9703) | human gut metagenome | biome: ENVO:mammalia-associated habitat; material: ENVO:feces | place: Bangladesh | collected 2010-01-06 | reverse complement strand
GGCCGCAGTATCCGTTGCCCAGGTCGAGGGCGTTGACGAACGTGTACAGGCCGAGTTCGTTGATCCTGTTGAAGATCGCGGGGTCGGCGAGCGGGGTGTCCTCGGTGGTGGCGACGAGTTCCACGCCGACGGTGTTGATCTGCTCGTCGTCGACGAACAGATCGAGTTCGTCTGGGTTCTGGATCATGCCCATGAACATGTATTTGACGTCGTGGTCGTGGAGGGCCTGCTGGAAGCCTCCGGTGACGGGGCATTTGAGGATGAGCTTGCTTTCCAGGTGGAACTGGTCGAGCCAGTCGAGGAATCCGCTGCCCCAGTAGCGCCAGGAGCGGTCGATGTTGATGAGGATGTCGGGCGCGTTGGACAGGATGTGCGCGACCCGTTCGACGTTGCCGTAGTAGGCTCCGGGGTATTCGGTGTAGCGCAGTTCGTCGAGTTCGGCGGCAGTCTTGGACAGGATGTCGTCGGTGATGCGTAGACGGGCCATTTCAGTGCCGTCGTGGAACGCGAAGTATTCGCCGTCGGTGGAGCGGATTACGTCGATCTCGGCGATGTCTGCGTTGACTTGCTTGGTGGCGAGGACGCTGTTGAGCGTGTTCTCGCGAATGTCGCCGCGCGGGGTGCCGCGGTGGGCGGCGATGACGAACGGCGAGCGGGCGCATGCCTGGTTGAGATTGGCGTTGATCTGCGCGTATTGTTCGCGTCCGAATCGAATGGGGGTGGCTGCGGTGTTCATGTCGGCTCCTTTGCTGCTGCCGGGAGGCTATGGGTGATACGGGCCTTCCCGCCCCGGGAGAGAAGACCGAGGCGGGAAGGCCGATTGGGTTGCGGGTATCGCGGGTGTTTACTTGCCTGCGGCCTTGTTGTAGGTGGCGATGTCCTTAGCGGACTGGGTCTGGGCCTCCTGCATGGCGGTCTTGAGGTCCTTGGAGCCGCTGACGACCTCGTTGAAGGAGGCCATCACGTCCTTGCGGATGGACGGGTAGGCGCCGGTGCGGGCACCCAGGGACACGCTGGTGGACGGGTTGGCCTCGAGCTGCTCGTAGAAGACCTTGACGTTCGGGTCGGCCAGGGCCTCCTTGCCTTCGGTCTCGTCGGCGGCCTTGGTGTTGGCGAACAGGTTGCCGGAGGCCTTGGCGAACACGGCCTGGGCGTGCGGGGCCATCATATACTTGCCGAATTCCCAGGTGGCCTTCTGCTCGGCCTCGGAGTGCTCGGCGGCCACGATCCACAGGGAGTTGCCGCCGATCGGGGTGCCGGCCTTCTTGTTCGAGGCGTCATGCGGGAACTGGGCGACGGTCACGTTCGAGGTGGAGTCGCCGGGCAGCAGGGACGTGTAGGAGGCGGAGGAGGTCAGGACCAGGCCGAGCTTGTCGGAGGTGAACGCGGTCATCATGGAGCTAGAGTCGGTGCCGGGGTTCAGGGCGGTGCCGTCCTTGAACATGTCAACGATCTTCTGGAACATGTCGAGCTGAGTCTTGGAGGTCATGTTCACACCGGTGACGTCCTTGCCGCCGCGGCCGTTGTCCGGGGTGGCGATGAGCTCGCCGTGGCTGGCGGAGAGCATCTCCAGAATCCACGAGTCGACCATGTTCATCGAGAAGCCGTACGCGCCGGTCTTCTCGTGGATGGTGTTGGCCCAGTCCACGACCTCGTCGAACGTGGTCGGCGGGTTGGACACGTCCAGGCCGGCCTCCTGGGCGAGCTTGTTGTTGATGTAGGTCACGGGCTGGCTGATGGCGAACGGCAGGGACAGCAGGCCGTTGTCGTCGCTGTAGTACTTGAGGGCCACGGGCTGCAGGTCGGCGGTGTCGAAATCGGAGTCGCCCTTGGCGAGCTTGTAGACCGGGGTGGTCATCTTGCTGTCGATCATGTAGCCGGTGGACGTGTCGTTCATCTGCAGGATCGACGGGGTGGACTTGGCCTGGACGGCGGCGGAGAACTTCTGCTGCACGTCAGAATAGGAGCCCTGGTAGGAGGCCTCGACCTTGATCTTGCCCTTGTGGGCGTCGTTGAACTCGGAGACGAGCTGGTTGATGGCGTCCACGGCCGGACCGGAGTTCGAGTACCAGAACGTGACGGTCTGCTCGCCGCCCTTGGCGTCGGCGTTGGTGTCCGACGTGGATCCGCATGCGGACAGGGCGAGCATGGGCAGGACCGCGACGGCGACCGCCTTCAGCAGGGTTGACTTCCTCATGATAGGTTTCCTTTCTCGTTGCGCCGGACGGCCTTCGACGGCCGCCGGCCGGAAAAATGGTTTTGTTGGTTTTTCTTGTGTCGTACGGATGGGGATCGGCCCACGATCCGCAGCCGTCGCGTGGACGGCCGCGGCCAGGGGTTACTTGATGCTGCCCGCGACGCTCATGCCGCGCAGGGACTTGTTGAACATGAGCGTGAGGATCATGGCCGGGATGACCGCGATGGCCGCTCCGGCGAGGACCACGCCGATGTTGGAGCCGTCAGTGCCGCTCAGCTGGGTGATGCCGACCTGGATGGTGCGGTGCTCGGGCTTGTTGGTCACGAGCAGGGGCCAGAAGTAGCCGTTCCAGGCGGCGACCATGGCGTTGATGGTCGCGGCGATGATGGTGGGCTTGACGATGGGCAGGAGCACGTCGACCATGAACCTCAGGTGGCCGGCGCCGTCGATCAGGGAGGCCTCGCGCAGCTCCTTGGGGAAGGAGCGGAACGCCTGGCGGAACAGGAACACGGTGAAGCCCTGCACGAGGAACGGCAGGAAGATCGCCGGAATCGTGTCCATGAGGCCCCAGTTGGCGATGTTCAGATAGTTCGACAGGAGCGTGGTCTCGCCGGGGACCATCATGCTCATGAGGAACACCATCATCCACATGCCCGGGCGCCTCAGGTTGCAGAACACGATCGCGTAGGCCGCGAGGAACGCGGTGACAATCTGGCCCGCGGTCTGGCAGACGGTCACAACGATGCTGTTGCCCAGCTGCTGGGTCAGGGGCATCTGGGACATGGCGCGCATGAAATTGCCCAGGGTGAAGCCCTTGAACAGGCCGTTGGCGTCGAAGAAGAACGCGCCGACGTAGATGTACAGAACCGGCAGCATGACCAGCACGGTCACGATCAGGGCCAGCACGGCCCACAGGCCCTGGCTCACGGGGGAGGTCTTGCGGATCATCAGTAGTTCACCTTGCCTTCCAGGAAGCGGAACTGCAGCAATGTCAGGACGAACACGAACAGGAACAGCACGATGCCCAGTGCGGACGCGATGCCGAAATTCGCGCTGCCCGCGTTGAACGCGGTGGTGTAGATGTTGTAGGTGATGGTCGTGGTCGCCTGGCCTGGTCCGCCCTTGGTCAGGATGTTGATCTGGGCGAACGCCTGCAGGGCCTCGATGCATGTGGTCACGGCGATGTAGAACAGCGTCGGTGTGATCAGCGGCAGCACGATGGACCACTGGATGCGGGCTTCGTTCGCGCCGTCGATGCGCGCGGCCTCCAGGATCTCCTGGTCCACACCGTCGATCGCGGCGCACAACAGGATCAGCGCGAATCCGAGACCGGTCCAGATGGTCACCAAGGTGACCGTGAAGAACGCCCACTTCGCGTCGGTGAGGAACCCGACCGGCCGGATGCCCAGTTTCTCGATGATCGAATTGATCACGCCGCTCGAACCGAACAACGCCAGGAAGCCCAGCGATGCGGCCGCCACCGAGACGCTGACGATCGAGGTCATGGCCACACGCAGTATCTTGATGCCCATGATGTGCCTCGTCAGCAGAATCGCCAGCAGCACGCCCAAGGCGATGCGCCCCGCCACGACCAGCACGGCGTAGAGGAACGTCTGGATAAGCACCTTGACAAACGCCGGGTCCGTGAAGACCGTCCTGTAGTTCTCCAGCCCGATGAAGCCTGAGGGCGAACCGAAGATGTCCGTGCCCTGCATGCTCATCATCACCACGCGCACCAGCGGGCCGAACACGAACACGACCAGCAATGCCAATGCCGGAACCAGCATGACCGCACCGGTCAGGCGATTCTTCGCAACGAGAACGTTCGCCGTGCGTCCGCCGTGCGTCTTGGCGCCGTGCGGGGATTGCGACAAATGGGTTGATGACGCCATCTCGCGCTTCCTTTCTTTCTCCGGCTCCGGCATTGCCTTGCCGAGAGCCATGGGTAATACCCTTTTACGTCTTTTGGTTGTGAGCCGCAGCCGTTCCGATGACGGACGCGGCGTATCGAGTTGCTGATTTGCTGCTATCTATATCCGTTGTTGTATGGGGGGGTCACTCCATCTTCGGAGCGCTCCCAGTGATTCATAGTATATCCTTTCGACATAAGAAAGTCTAATCGACGATATACAGCCATTTCAGGCTAAAGATGAACGTTCGCTGAATTCAGTGCTAATATTTATAAACTCAATAATTACAGTATTGGGAGCGTTCTCAGCAAGGAGGGTGAGATATGTGGGTTATTCCCATGTTGGCATTGGTGTTCTGCCTGCTTGGAGGAAGGAACGACGGGTCTCCCCTGGTGGCCATCAACCTCAAGGCCGCGCGTCGCGTCACGGCGGCCCCCTTCCTGATGCTGGCGACGGCGGTGGCCTTGCTGCCGGCCGCCAACAGCCGCGTCGGAGGAACCATCGTCGCCATGGTCTCCTCCGAAGGATCCGGCGGACAAAGTCCGCTCCTGCTGGCGACGGTGCTCGTCGCCGCATCGGCCACCCTGCTGGCGCTCAACGGAGGCGGTGTGCCCACCTCGATCACGCTCGCCCTGGTCGGAGCATCCTCCGGAGCCGGCTTCGCCGGCGGACATCCCCAATGGCATCTGGTGCTGCGCGTCCTCGGGATAGCGATACTTTCGCCTCTGGTGGCGTTCGCCATCTCCCGCACCATCTACCTGCTGTTCCAATCCAGAACCCCGCAGTCCTCGACCACCATGGTCTTCCTCGGATTCCTGCTCACCTGCATCGCCTATGGCAGCAATGACGGGCAGAAGATGATCGTCCTGTTCGGCACCGCCATGGGAGTCGAATTGGGAACCGCCACGCACAGCGCCGCCATCACCGCAATCGTCGCCGCGACGTTCCTGACCGGCGTGCTCACCGGCATGCCCAAGGGAGCAGCCGCACTGCAGCGCGGCACCATCGTGCCGGATTCCCGGCAGATCTGGGTCACCCTGTGGGCGGCCTCCGCCGCCGTGCTCGTCAGCTCGGCGCTGGGAAGCCCGGTCAGCATGACCCAGTCCATATCGGGCGCGCTCATCGGCACCTGCCAGACGAACGACTGGCGCAAGGTCCGCTGGGGCGAGGCGCGCAGGATCCTCATCGCATGGACGGCAACCCTGCCCATGGCCTGGATCCTGGGCTACGCCGCAGCCAACGGGCTCGATCTGCTGCCACTGTGATGCATCCTCGGGCGACGGGTGCTATCGCTCCGCCGCCACCACGCGCGGGTGCCTGGGATTGCGGCGCGGGATGCGGCTTCCGTTCCGCCTATTGCCCGTCTATCGCCCGTCTTTCCAACGTGGCAGCGCCACGGTGCGCCCGTGGATGAATTCCCCCTTTACTGGCAGCGCCTCCACGGCGTGGTCCCCGCCATCCAGACGCTCGAGCACCAGATCCACAGCGCGAGAACCGATCTCCTCCAAAGGCTGCCGATATGTGGTGAATCCAAGGTACGGCGACGCGAGCGGGCCAAACCCGTCATAGCCGGTGACGGACACATCCTGAGGCACGGAAACGTCGCGCCGGCGCAACTCGTCCATCACATTGAGCATGACCACGTCGGACGGGCACATATACGCGGTGATCCTGGGATGGCACAGCACCTCGTCCACCAGCGTTCCAACCGCTTCGGCCCCTTTCATATCCATCACCTTCACGCGGATGCCGAGCTGCCCGAGCAGCTCGATCATGGCCATGCCGCGGCCGTACTGGCTGACCGAGTATTCCCTGGGCACCAGAAACACCGCCACCTCCCGGTGCCCGAAGTCGTGGACGTATTGTGCGAGCCTGCGGCCGCCGTCCTCCTCATCGCAAAACACCGAGGACACGGTGCGCGTCGTGTCCTCGTGCCCGGCCATCACGAACGGGATCCGGTCGATGAACGGCATGAAATCCTCCACCGAAAGCATGGCGGAGCATACGATCAGCCCCTCGACGCGCAGGGCGATTAAATCGCGCAGCGCCTGGCGCGCATCATCCGCGGACAGTTCCTCCACGCCGCTGATGGACACCATCTGATAGCCACGCTCACGCGCCCGCTTCTGCATGGCGCCCTGAAGAAACCCATAGAAAGGCAGCTTCGCGTTCCTGACCACCACTCCCAGCGTTTTCGTGCGCTTCGAGGCGAGCCCGCTGGCCATGGCGCTCGGCACGTATCCGAGCTTCTCCGCCGCGGCGAGCACACGGTCCACCTTCTCCTGACGCACGCCCCCTTCGCCGCGCATCACGCGGGAAACCATGGACTTGGAGACGCCGGCCTCCGCAGCGACATCGAAAATCGTCGGCTGCCTGCTCTCTGCGGCCTCCATGCTGCCCTCCTCATCGTCACAATATGCAACACCGCAAGCGACGGGGCCTCAGCCCAAATCCGCAACGCTGCCCGTTGCCCCGCCATCTCGACACAATGGCCTTTTCTTAGAGATTACCGCACTTCACGCCGGAGCATCGGCGCGGTTTCGTTGGACGGTCACGGTTCGAGATCTCCGTCTGCGGCGAGAAATTCCATAATGTGTGAATCACCGGGGTGGCATCGAGCGGGTAGAGCAGTCCGTAGTGCATGATGACCGGTTCGGGCCAGTCCACGGCCACGTTGACGAGCTGCGGGTGAATGCCGGCCCACATCGGTTTGGAGATGAGCAGGTCGCCGGATTCGGCGCAGTCGTTGAACGTGTCGAGGTCGTAATGGTCGATGTCGATCAGATCGATGGCCGGATATTGTTCCAGCAGGTCCCGGGCCGTGTCGTTGGCGCCGCGATGGCGTTTGAGGATGCGGATGCGTGTGCCTTCGAGGTCTTTCAATGTGAGCCGTGCGCGTCTCGCCAATGCGTGATTGCGCGGCACCGCCACGCACAGCGGCTCGGAATCGAGGGCGAGGGTGTTGCCGGTGTCGTCCCAATAGCCGGTGTCGAAGGCCGTGGATATCAGATCGACGTCTTCGCCGAGATGGGTGACGATGTCGTTGATCGCTTCGGAGTCATCGGGCATCGACACCAGTTCCAGGCGGATGTCGGTGTGTTTGCCGGCATCGCGCTGCCATAGGTCGAGGATGCGGCGGCCGGGGCGCAGAATGGAAACGCCAAGGCGGACGGTGGCGATGCCGTCGGTGCTGCGCTGTTGCGCACGGCGTAGAATCTCCTCGCATTGGCGCACGATCATCTGCGCGTCCTCGACGAACTCCTTGCCGGCTTTGGTGAGTTGCACTCCACTGCGCGATCGGTCGAACAGCGTCAGACCGTATTCTTTTTCGAACGTATTGATCTGTTTGGCCACCGCCGGTGTGGAAATATGCAGGAGATGGCCGGCCTTGGCGAAGCTGCCGGTCTGCGCGGCGGCGCGATCGGCATGGCCGTATTCGGTGTGGTCGCCACCTTCACGCCCTCGCTTGACGGCTCCCTGCGTGCCGTGTTCGTCGCGGCCGAAGTCGGTGCGGAATGGCGCGTTCAACCGGAACGTGGGGTCAACAGGATGGCTCACCAGTTCCTCGAAAAGCTCATGGGTGCGTTCCGGCGTGTGATACCCGGCGTTGAGCTCCGCCCTGATCGGCGTATTGCCCGAACCAGTTCAGCAGCAGATTGTGTACGGGCGTGCGCACCGGGAACAGCAGCGGCACATCCTTGAGATTCTGCGGGGTCAACGATTCGCGTTCCGCCAACGGGTGGTTTCCGGGAACCATCGCTGACCAGTGCTTTGTAATGCCGGTGCGCAGGAACTCGTATTGACTTGGTCTGCGCACACTCGCGCAGCAGCCGGCCTTCCTCGGTGAGCGTGATGGTGTGACTGCCGCGTTCAAACAGCGTGACGCCCAATTCCTCTTCCAACTGTTTGAGCTGACGGGAGAGCGTCGGCTGGGAAATACGCAGCAACTGCGCGGCCCACGTGATATTGCCTTCCTCGGCAACCGCCAGAAAATATCGCAGGACGCGCAGTTCCATCCTCGGGGCTCCTTCGGTGTGGATGGACTTCTATTGCCATTATGCCCGCCGCCCGTGAACTCATTATGCTAAACGCGGATAGTTTCGGTAATGACGCGGCGAACAGCATGCGAGAGGCGGTGCTCAATAGCGAAAGCCTCTCGGCTGCCGTCGTTGGTCGTGATGATACTGGAGACCATGAAGCTCGTGCGGCGGCGGTCTAGGGCGAGGTCGAGAAAGAGGTAACGGCGTGACGCTTGATAATAGGTCAGACAGTAGGGTGGCGGCGGAGCAGTGCCGAGCATGAGCAACGATCAGCGGCCGCAGGCGATCGAAGTGCGCGGGGCGCGCGTGCATAACCTGAAGAACATCGACATCGACATTCCGCTGGGCGAACTGGTGGGCGTGGCCGGCGTCTCCGGTTCGGGAAAGAGCTCGCTGGCGCTCGGCGTGCTGTATGCGGAAGGTTCGCGGCGTTACCTGGAAGCGCTGTCCACGTACACGCGCCGTCGCCTGACCCAGGCCAGCCGCGCCCAAGTGGACGAAGTGCTGCATGTGCCGGCCGCGCTGGCCCTGCACCAGCGGCCCACCGTGCCTGGCATCCGCTCGACGTTCGGCACGATGACCGAACTGCTCAACAGTCTGCGGCTCCTGTTCTCCCGCGTCGCCTCGCACGTGTGCCCGCATTGCGGGGCGCGCAACGAACCGACGCTGAACGTGGCGGCCGGACTGCCCATTACTTGCGTCAGCTGTGGCAAGGAATTCCACGCGCCCGGCGCCGAATCGCTCGCTTTCAACTCGGCCGGCGCCTGCCCGACCTGCTCCGGAACCGGCATTGTGCGCGAAGTGAACCGTGCGGCCCTGGTGCCGGATGAGTCGAAAAGTATCGACGACGGTGCGGTGCTGCCATGGGGTTCGCTCATGTGGGACCTTATGAAGCAGGTGTGCGGCGCGATGGGCGTGCGCACCAATGTGCCGTTCAGCGAGCTCACGCCCGAAGAGCGTGACATCGTATTCAACGGGCCGGCCGTCAAAAAGCATATTCTTTACAAGCCGAAGAAAGGCGACGATTTCGCCGAACTCGATTTCACCTACTTCAACGCCGTATACACGGTGGAGAACGCGCTCGCCAAAGCCAAGGACGAGAAAGGCCTGAAGCGCGTGGCTCGATTTCTCAAGGAGGGACCATGCGCCGACTGCGGCGGCACACGACTGAGCGTCGCCGCCCGGGCCCCGCATGTGCGCGGGCTGAACCTTGCCGAAGCCAGCGCGATGACCTTGGATGCGGCGGTGGATTGGGTGCGCGGAGTGCCGGAATCCCTGCCTGCCGACATGCGGACGATGGCCACCAACATCTGCGAATCATTCCTGGACGTGGCCCGCCGACTGTTGGATCTGGGCCTCGGCTATCTGGCGCTTGACCGCGCCGGTGCCACGCTTTCAACCGGTGAACGCCAGCGTGTGCAGCTCGCCCGTGCCGTGCGCAACCGCACCACCGGCGTGCTGTATGTGCTCGACGAGCCGTCCATTGGCCTGCATCCCTCGAACGTGGATGGGCTGCTCGGCGTGATGCATGACTTGGTGGCGGACGGCAATTCCGTGGTGGTCGTGGACCATGACGTGCGCGTGCTCAAGGCCGCCGACCATCTTATCGAAATGGGACCGGTTGCCGGCGCCGAAGGAGGGCATGTGATCGCGCAAGGGACGGTTGGCGAGGTGGCGGCGAATCCAGGCAGCCGCATTGCACCGTTCCTGTCAGATCAGGCAAACGCGCGTATTCGTGAGCGCGTGGCGGAACCGCAGGTGTTCGACCTTGGCCACATCCGCATGACAACCAGCCAGTTGCATACGGTCAAGCCGCTGGACGTTGATATTCCGCGCGGCCGGCTCGTGGCGGTGACAGGCGTCTCCGGATCCGGTAAAACCACGATGGTGCTCGAATCGCTGATTCCCGCACTCAAAGCGCAGGCGGCGGGGGAGCTGTTGCCGGAACACGTGCGCGAGCTTGAGACCGCGGGCATCAGTCGCGCGAATCTCATCGACGCCACGCCGATTGGCGCAAACGTGCGCTCCACCGTGGCCACCTATGCCGATATTCACGACGAATTGCGCCGCGCCTTCGCCCGCACGGACGGCGCCAAGGCGGGCGGCTGGAAGGCTGGCGATTTCTCATACAACACCGGCCGACTGCGTTGCCCCACGTGCGACGGCACCGGTTCGATCTCACTCGACGTGCAGTTCCTGCCGGACGTTACCATCGAATGCCCGGATTGCGGCGGATCCCGGTATGCGTCTGAAGCCGGCGCGATTCGGCGTGCGGTTAAGGAAGAATCTCACCTTTCACTGAGTCTGCCCCAACTCATGGCAATGAGCGTGGATCAGGCATTGGCCGTGACCCACGACCTCAAGAAGGTCCACGCACGTCTGACCACCTTGCATGATTTGGGTCTTGGGTATCTGACACTCGGCGAACCGACGCCGGCGCTTTCGGGCGGCGAAGCCCAGCGGTTGAAGCTCGCCAGCGAAATGGGCAAAGCCCAATCGGACGCGGTATTCGTGTTCGATGAGCCGACCATCGGTCTCCACCCGCTCGACGTGCGTGTGCTGCTGGGCGTGTTCGACCGGCTTGTGGCGAGCGGCGCAACAGTCGTGGTCATCGAACATGACCTTGACGTGATCGTCAATGCGGACTGGATCATCGACATGGGTCCGGGCGGCGGCGAAAGCGGCGGACGCATCGTCGCCACCGGAACGCCGGAACAGGTCGCGGCCAACCCAAGCAGCATTACTGGGCGGTATTTAGGGTAAGGCTCAACGGACATCTTTACCACGGTGCTTTTTAGGAATATGGCATGAGCCGGTGTGGCGTGGCACGGGCTGTGGCTTTATCTTTTCTTTGGCTCACTCCCGAGAATGACATGTTAACCCGTATGGCGGTCACGCGCATTCGCATAGGGCAAGGCGCGAGTAGGATAACCGTCCGTGGTTCAGGTTCATGGCATGAGACGCGCAAGCGCGGACGCGAAATATCAGCAGATGACCGGGCAGCCGGTCAAACCGCTGATCCTCAAACTATGCCTGCCGGCCGTCATCTCCAATCTGGTGACCACTGCCTACAATCTCACGGACACGTTCTTTATTGGCCAGCTTGGCACCGCGCAGTCCGGCGCCATCGGCATCGCGTTCTCCATCATGACCGTGATGCAGGCGCTCGGCTTCTTCTTCGGCAACGGCGCGGGCAATTCGATGAGTCGCGAACTTGGCAAACAGAACAACGAACGTGCCTCCCGACTGTTGGCCGTGGGCTTCGCGGGCGCGGTGATTTCCGGTTTGGTAATTGCCGCGATCGGGCTGCTGATCCTGCGGCCGTTGGTCGTCATGCTGGGTTCGACCTCCACGATCGCCCCATACGCCGTGCAATATCTGACACCGCTGCTGGTCGCCGCACCCTGCGTATGCGGTTCGTTTGCGCTCAACGGATTGCTGCGATACCAAGGCCAGTCGGCATTCGGCATGATCGGGCTGGTGTCGGGCGCACTGCTGAATTTCCTGCTCGCGCCATTATTCATTTTCGTGGCCGGCCTGGGTATTTTCGGTGCCGGCCTCGCCACCGCCATCTGCCAGACGGTGAGTTTCGCGATTCTGACCACAATGAGCCGCAAATTCGGCGTGATGAAACTGTCCCTGCGCAATTGCAAGCCGGATGTGCTGCTCATGCGCGAAGTGGCCGGCGGCGGCCTGCCTTCGCTGATCCGCCAAGGCGCCGGCTCGATTTCCGTGACCTGCGTGAACATCGCCGCCAATCCGTTCGGCGACGCGGCCATCGCCGGCATGGCCATTGTGATGCGCATTATGTTGGGCGCCAACTCGGTGATCGTCGGCCTCGGCCAAGGTTTCCAACCGGTGTGCGGCTACAACTACGGTGCCGGCCTGTTCGCGCGCGTCAAAGAAGGGTACTGGTTCTGCGTGCGTCTCGCCACCTGCGTGCTCGTGGCGTTGGCGGTGTTGCTGTGGGTGTTCGCACCGCAACTGGTCGAGATCTTCCGCTCCGACCCGGCCGTGGTCGCGGTGGGTGTGGCCGCGCTGCATATCCAATGCTGCACGGTGATTCTCAACGGCTTCAACATGATGGGCAATATGATGACCCAGACCATGGGCCGCACCGGCATCGCCTCATTCCTGGCCCTGTGCCGACAAGGTCTGTTTTTGGCACCGATCGTACTGATTCTGCCGATGATGTTCGGCGTGCTCGGCGTGGAAATGGCGCAATCGGTGTCCGACGTGCTGACATTCCTAGTCACTATCCCGTTCATGCGGCGAATCCTGCATGAATTGCGGTGAATGGTAGATGGCAACTATGAATAATCGAAGTGCAAAGCGGGTGCCGAGCGTTCCTTCTCCCGCGTATATCGAATCGCTGTACCGCACCATGGCTGCCGCCCTTGGCCCGACCGGATGGTGGCCGGCTGAAACCACATTCGAGATTATGGTGGGCGCGGTGCTGACGCAGAATACGGCGTGGAGCAATGTGGATCGTTCGCTTGCGGCGTTGAAAGCGGAGGATGTGCTCGAACCCCATGCGTTGGTGGCCATGGAGCCGGAGCGTTTGCAGGAACTTATTCGCCCGTCCGGCTTTTATGTCAACAAATCCAAGACGGTACAGTCACTGAGCCGATGGTATGTGGAGCGTTGCGGAGCCTCACCTGAGGGCGCGGCAGATATTCCCGACGCCGAATTGCGGACCGAATTGCTCGGATTATTCGGTATCGGGGGCGAAACGGCCGACGACCTGATGCTATATGTGTTTTCGCGCCGCACATTCGTGGCCGATACTTATGCTCGCCGACTATTCGCCTTCCTTGGATTCGACGTGCCGGCCGGCTATCCGGCATTCCACAGGGCCTATTCGCCCGTGGTGCTGGATACGAGCCTCAGTGTCAAGGATTTGCAGGAATTCCATGGGCTCATTGACGAGTTCGGCAAGGCCTACCGCGACGACGCGGCCAAAAGCGAGTCCTTTTTGGGTGGATGGAGGGCTTGACTGCACGGCGAATCGTTCTCAATAAGAAAAGTGCGAGGCCCGCACGGTGCCAATCGCACATCTGAATCCAAGAAATGGCTGTTTGATGCTATTCCCGCGAATGTGCGATTGATTGATATTGTGCGTTTGCCTCACACTTTTCTTATTGAGAATGATTCGCTGCGATATGCCGCTTGCTTGACAACCTTAAAACCGCCGGTCCATGGGGTCTGATTGGTGACGCCTTCAGCCGCTGCTGCTGCGGCCTTGTCCGGGTTGCGGTCGATGACCTGCACGGTGGCGCCAGCCTTGACGGTGATGCCTGTGACGCCGGCAATCCGCTCTCCATCGAGCAGATCGACGACCCCTATCGCCGCGGCATCATCGCCGTGCACGATGCCGAAATTGCTGCCGAGCTCGACTGGCTGCGCTCAATGCTGGGTGTTGAAAACGAGTCTGTGACAGAATAGTTCGACCGACACAATCGCCAAAACGCCGAACAGGAGCCAATGATGACCGAAGACAAGCCGATCGCCAAGCCGATTATCGATGATGCGACGCGCGAGAAAATGGCGCTTATGTTCTCCGGCGAGGTCTACCTGCCGGATGATGTGGACGGCTTTTTTGATCTGCAGGCCGCCCAACGCGATCTCCAGCTTGAACTCAACGCCACACCGCTGACCAATCCGAAACGCCGCACCGAACTCATGCAGGTGTTCTTCGGCGCCGCGGGGGAGGGCCTGTACCTCGAATGCCCGGTGTATGCGAACTGGGGCTGCAATACCTATTGGGGTGAGCGTTGCTACGCCAACTTCAACCTGACGCTGGTGGACGATGGTGAGATCTTCATCGGATCCCACACCATGATCGGCCCCAACGTCACGCTTGTGGCCACCGGCCATCCCGTGCGTCCGGACCTGCGCTATCAGGGTGCCCAGTATTCGCTGCCAGTCCACATCGGTGAAAACGTCTGGATTGGCGCGAATGTGACCGTACTGCCCGGAGCCACTATTGGAGACAACGCGGTCATTGGCGCCAACTCGCTGGTCACCAAGGACATCCCCGCCAACACGGTCGCCTACGGCAGCCCGTGCAAGGTAATTCGCGAAATCAACGAACGCGACGACGTCTACTACTGGCGCGACCGTCAATTCAGTGAGCGTTTTAAGCTCAAAGAGCAGTAGCGCCGCGTTATCGCTGCTTTGATGGAATGGTTATACCGTATACCATGTTGAACAGGTAAAAATCGCGTCGAGTGCCTTCTAGCTGAGTCACGAAGATAGTGGCTCACTCCCACACATCGAGCTTGCGGTCTTTGTAGAAACACTCACGGTTCTTGTCGCCGATTTCGCGTGCGACTTCGCAGGGTGCGCCGTAAGCGACCGAGTTGGCGGGGATGGAATGCGTCGCGACCGAGCCGGCGCCGATCACGCAATTGTCGCCGATGGTGACTCCCGGCAGAATCGACACATTGGCGCCAACCCACACGCTGCGCCCGAGGGTCACCGGAATGCAATACGTGTAATGGTACTCGCGCAGCACCGGCAACACGGGGTGGCCGGCGGCTCATTAGCACGGGGAACGGTTGAATGAGAAGTGGATTGGCATGTGGTGGTATCGATCATACTGATGCGTGTGCCGCCGAGCCTGTCCAGATGGCTGCCTATATGAACCAGTGACGGGAAATCGCGGGGAGAGAGCAAACGAGAGGAGTGTGCATGGGGCAGTTCGGTGTCATGATTGGCCAGTTGGTCGGATTCCTGATCATGCTGATGGTCGGATACGGATGTGTAAGGCTCCGGTTCTATGGGCAGACGGCGCTGGACGGCATGTGTTCGCTGCTGCTCAATGTGCTCATCCCTGTGCTCGTGTTCTCGAACGCCGTCGATGGCGCGGACCGCGCGCAGCTCGCCGCCAACTGGGGCGTAATGCTGCTGACCGCCGTGACGTACGCACTGCTTATCCTCGTATTTTGGCTGGTCGCCAAACTGCTGCGGCTCAAAGGCTCGCGCAGCCATGTGTTTCAGGCATCGCTGATTTTCGGCAACGCCGGATTCATCGGCATCCCGCTAATCATGGCGCTTTGGCCACAGAACGGCGCGATTTACGTGGCTTTGATGTCGATTATCGACCAGACATTGCTCTGGACGTACGGCGTATGGCTATGCGAGCCGGTTGCCGAAGCGGCAGGCAATGCCGCAAGCGACTATTCTCCGACGGTCACCTGCCCCTCATTCGGCACCCGCGTACTCGGTCTGCTCAAACGATTCGTCAATCCAGCTTTCATCGGCGTGATGCTCGCCCTGATCCTGATTCTGCTTGGCGTCAAGGTGCCTGACATCATCTTGAAGCCACTGCACACCATTGGTAATATGGCCACACCGATGTCGCTGATCTATCTGGGCGGCCTGTTCGCATTGACCAAGTGGTGGGGCGTGCTCAAGCGCTACGAACTCTATGCCGGCCTGGTCGCCAAGATGATCGCCTTCCCGCTCGCCTTCTACGCGCTACTGACCGCGCTGACCGGCGCGCTGCCGCAACTGCCGATCACCCATGACATGGTGCTGATGATCACGGTCATCGCCGGCCTGCCGACCATGACCACCATCGCCATGTTCACCGGTCGCAAGAACAACATGCCCGAGTATGCGGTCGGCTTCGTGCTCGTAAGCACGCTGTTCTCGCTGGCCTCGCTGACGATCGTGTCGGCGGTCGTGTTCTAGTGCGCCGCGCATAGGCACATAACAGCTTTCATCACATACTCTTTGCGGCCTCATCAATGCAGCGCAGCGCGTCGTATTCGGCTTCGACCGGTTCCAGCCATTCGTTCGAAGCCCCATCCACCACATTCATAATGGCGATATGCGCGAAATCGGAATCCGGCGCGGCCCCGTGCCAGTGCTTGGTCTCCGGCTCCACGTACACCACGTCGCCGGGGTTGAGCTCGACCGACTCCTTGCCCCACTCCTGGTAGTAGCCGTGCCCGCCCACGGCGATGAGAATCTGGCAGGCCTTGTGATGAATATGCCAGTTATTACGGCAGCCCGCCTCGAACGTGACGTTGGAAACGTTGATTTCCTTGCCTGAAACCAGCGGTGCCAGATAGCTCTGCCCGATGAAATATTTGGCGTATGCGTCGTTCGGCACACCCAACGGGAACGCGCTGGGATTGGTGATGGTGCTGTGGTTCTGTGCCATAAATGCCGTCCTTGACCATGAAGACTCGCGTTGGCTTGGTGCCGTTGCGCCACAGCATAGGAATGTCTAGTCAATATTGCAATTACCTATAACGTATCGATTGCCATGCTTGTTGAGCATGAATCGTCGAGAGATTCCGATGCTGTGCTGTTCGGTTGTCGCTGACATTTCTCCGGACCAGAGCTGGAGGCGAGTCCAAAGACCCGCAATCCATGTGCGGTGACGTGCGCCATGTTGCTCTCGGCTCGCGTGAAAATGAGTCAATCTCACGCAATTGCGTGCTGTTCGTGCATACAATGCGAGTTGAAAGCGTGTGGCGTACAACTCCACGCATAATGCCTCGAAACATGGCGACGCCGCCGGAAAGAAGGCCTCACGATGGTCAGCACAGTGGATGATATCAAGACGATCGCGAACGTCGGCACGGGAACGATGGGCCATGCGATTGCACTGCTCGGCTGATTCCTTACCTATACGGGAAGCGCTGAGATATATGGCCTATGTGCCGCCATGCTTCACAAGCATGGCGGCACATAGGCCATAAGTATTGGGTATCGTTTCAATTGCACTGTGATACTGGATGTGTCGTCTGAATTATGAGATGGAATCAGTCGATATGTGAACCATTAACTAGCGTGGAAAGCATGGTTACATGGGATTCGGAACAGTATCTGCGATTCAAGAAAGAACGTACGCAACCATCGCGTGATTTGGCGATGCAGCTGCCGCCGGATGATGGCAGTGTCAAGCGCGTGTTGGATATCGGTTGCGGTCCGGGCAACAGCACGGCCGTGCTGCGCGAGCGCTATCCGCACGCTGAGATTCTCGGTGTCGACAGCTCGCAGGACATGGTCGAAGCGGCGCGCAACACCTATCCCGACATTGATTTCCAGTTGTGTGACGTCTCCACGCAACTGAACGATTTGCCGGCCGACTTCGACGTGGTGTTCTCCAATGCCTGCATCCAGTGGGTGCCGAATCATCCGCATCTGATTCCCGGACTGCTTGCCCGGCTCAAGGTCGGGGGAGTGCTGGCTGCGCAGACGCCGATGAACTATGAGGAGCCGATTCACCGCATCATCGGCGGTATCGTGCACTCGCCCGAGTTTGCGGACAAGCTGTCGCAGCAGCGCGAGTTCTACAACCTCACGCCGCCTGAATACTGGGAGTTGTTGCACGCGCATACCAGCGCCTTCCGCATCTGGAAAACCACGTACATGCACACGCTGCCCTCGCATGAGGCGATTATGGACTGGTATCGCGGCACCGGCATGAGGCCGTATCTGCAAGCGCTTGACGACGCCGGGCGCAGGGAATTCGAGGCTGAAGTGTTCGCTCGGGTCTGTGAGGAATATCCAACGCAGTCGGACGGCAGCATCATCTTCCCCTTCCCGCGCTTCTTCTTCCTCGCTACGCGGTAGAAGCTTACCGGATTCGCGGACCTGACGGTAGGGCTCGTTGATCCCTGCCGTCGGTTATGGGAGTTCCGCTCGTTACCGCTCGGCCTGCGGCGATGCCATTGGTTGCTGAGCAGTCTCCGATTGCAATGATGCCTGCATGTGTGGCAGAGGGGGCTTTGTTACTGTTTATTCCCCGTCCAACGAATTGATGAGATGCGAGATGGTCTCGGGTAGGGTCAAACGCTTGATGGACTCGATGCCCTGTGTAGTGAAAATTGATGATGCTTTGCCGAACAAGCCGAGAATGCCGCTGGAAGCAAACTCCAGCACCAGCTGTTGGCTGGCGTCCAGCTTGGTTTTGTCAAGCTTGAGCAGGGTGATCCATGCGCCGATGACCGCCAGGCCGGCATCCGCGACCTGTGATGACATGGATGGGCTGCGCCGTCAGGTGGAGGCCCTGCGGTTGGGGGACGCGGTGATGCCGTCGCCGGGGCGGATGGATCCGCATCCGCGAGGAGCACGGGCCGGCCCGTTCGATGAGCGCGAAGGGATGCGGCCCGAACAACGCGGCCGCGGAGGGGTTCCTCGGCGGGCCCGGGGGCGGGTTCCTCCACGGGCGTGATTGGAAGGGCGTCGGCTATGAGGAGTTCCGTCGGCGACTGGCCGCATGTCCATCCAAAAAACATACGCACCCCTTTACCTCGGGTGTTTCAGCATGTCAAAACCGGGGCGTCAGACCCGTTTTTCATTATGTGGACGCCTTGGGAGGCATCCGGCGACGAGGGCCCCGCCGGTTCGAACGGGTTTGGCCTCCGATGCCATACTCCGTAAAAACTTCGGCATAACAACGGTTTTGTATATAAAAACATGGCATAACGGAGAAAATGACGAAGGAAATGTTAATAATGAAGCATGCCGTAGCGTGCTCGTAACACAAATGACGACTCCGGTACACATGCGATTCCCTAACCTCGGTTCCATCAGGATTCAATACCGAGGAAAGGTGACTGATGGTCAACGGAATTCGCAAGGCGGCGTTCGCATGTGAGAAGTATGTGTCCGGCAAGAGTATGGACGATGTAATGCGTGACTATGGGCTGAGCAGCGTCGTCAAGCTCGGATCGAACGAGAACATGTACGGTCCGTACCCGCATGCGCTGGAGGCGATGCGTGACGAGGTGTCGCTGATCAATATCTACCCGGAGCGCAACTACATCAAGCTCAAGGAGCTGCTGGCCGACAAGTTCGGCGTCGCCGATTCGACCTGGGTTAGCCTGGGCCACGGCGCCGGCAACGTGCTCGACAGCATCGCGAAGACGCTGCTTGAGGAGGGCGACGAGGTGCTCGTTCCGGAGCAGTCGTACCGCCTGTACCCCGAGATATCCAAGATCATGGGGGCGAAGGTCATCGAGGTGCCACTGACCGACCGGTACTCCATTGATCTGCATGACTACGCGAAGCTGCTGACCGACCGGACCAAAATCGTCTGGCTGTGCAATCCGAACAATCCGACCGGCACCGTCGTGCCGATCGACGACTTCACGTGGTTCGTCGACCAGATGCCCGCCGACTGCTGGCTCGTGGTCGACGAGGCCTACGCCGAGTTCGCCGACACCGACGTGCTGCCCGATGTGATCGCCGCCATCAAGTCCGGCAAGCAGGTCATCGACGTGCGTACCTTCTCCAAGTACTATGGACTCGCCGGCGGGCGCATCGGCTACCTGATCGCCGATCCGGAATTCGTCAACTGGTACGACACCGTGTCTGAGCCGTTCAACTCCAACCGCACCGGTCTGGCCGGCGCGGTGGCCCTCCTCGAGCAGGATACGGACGAGTGCCGGCGCTGTCGCGACCTGATGGTGGTCGACCGGGAACGCATGAACGCCGAGCTGGCGGCGATGGGGTGCACGCCGGTGAAGTCCCACGCGAACTTCGTGTTCTTTGAGATGCCGTACGACGCTTCCCAGGTGGCCGAGTTGCTGCTGCGCCGGGGCGTGATCGTGCGTCCCTGCGGCGGGTGGGGGTACCCGAACCACATGCGCGTGAGCATCGGCACCACGGAGCAGAACGACGCGTTCCTGTCCGCCATCCGCGACGTGTTCGCCGAGATGGCGAAGCGGTGACTGGCGGGAAGACGAGAAATCACGGCCCGCGAGGCCAAACCGCGGGTCGCAACGAAGAAACGAACCACGAATCCTGTCGCGGGCCAGCCGATGACCCGGACAATGAAGAACAAAGGAAAGATCATGAATCCGACACTGCGCAAGTATCTGAGCCTGATCGTGCTGGGCTTTTCCGGCGGCGCGATCTACTGCCTGCCGTACATCAAGTATGTGTTCTATGATGCGATGCTCGACGTCATGCACATCAGCAACGCCCAATCGGGCTTCCTGCTGTCGATGTATGCGTTCGTGTGCATTTTCCTGTACATTCCCGGCGGCATCCTCGCCGACAAGGTGTCATCCAAGAAGGCGATCATCCTGTCGCTGCTGGGCACCGCCGCGGTGACGGTGATCTTCATGCTCACCTTCAGCTATCCGGTGGCTCTGGGCGTGTGGTTCCTGTTCGCGTTCGGGTCGGGCTTCGTGTTCTGGTCGGCGATCCTCAAGGCGGTGCGCATGATCGGCACCGAGCAAGAGCAGGGCTTCATGTACGGCGTGTACTACGCCGCGAACGGCGCCGGCGGCGCGATCACCAACGCGATCGCGCTGAAGGTGTTCGACGGTTTCGACAATGCACGTGACGGCATGTTCTGGGCGCTGCTGGTCATGATCGCGGCCATGGTCGTCGCCGCCGTGCTGCTGCAGATGCTGTTGCGCGAGTCCAGCCGCGAGGAGATCGCCGAGACCCCCGACAGCGAGAAGTTTCACTTCGCCGATCTGGGCACCGTGTTTAGGAATCCGACGATTTGGCTGATCTCCCTAGTGTTCTTCTGCGTGTACGGCGTATACAGCTGCGCGTCCTTCTTCACGCCGTATCTGACTGACGTGATCGGTTTCGACACGACGACCGCCGGCTACTTGCAGATCGTGCGCTCCTATGTGGTCATGCTCGTCGCGGCACCGCTCGGCGGATTCATCGCCGACCGCCTGTGCAAGTCCACGCTCAAGTGGTTCGCCATCGGCGGCACCGTGCTGGGCCTGTCGATCCTCGCCGTCATTCTGGTCGGCCCCGACGCCAGCGGCTGGCTGGTCGCGGTGCTGACGCTCATCCCCGGCCTGTTCGCCATGTGCCTGTATGGCGTGATGTTCTCCTCCATGCACGAGATCGACATCCCCGTCAAAGTCGGCGGCACCGCCATCGGCATCGCGTCGATCGTCGGCTATCTGCCCGACGTGATCCTCCAGCCATTCTTCGGCGGTCTGATTGACGCGAAGGGCAACGGCGGCTACACGGAGATCTTCTGGTTCCTCACCGCGTTCTGCGTGGTCACCGTGGTCATCAGCTACGGCCTGTACCGCAACTTCGCCCGCCGCCATGCGCCGGCCAACGCGAAATCGGCCGAGGCCACGGCCTGACCGGCCCGGCGGAACGCCACGATTCGGTTC
>CXTL01000069.1_pt1 | contig 25188 bp, 17 predicted proteins | sample 941061 | NCBI WGS metagenome assembly CXTL01 (sample SAMEA3493488, study PRJEB9703) | human gut metagenome | biome: ENVO:mammalia-associated habitat; material: ENVO:feces | place: Bangladesh | collected 2010-01-06 | reverse complement strand
GGGCAACGCCTTATTGATACGGTCGGCGAGTTCCTGCTGCGCCTGCTCGTCCAGCGGGGTTTTGAGGTTACCGTAGATACCGATCTGGTCGGTCTTATCCGGGTCGTCGCTTTGCTGTGTGGCGTACGTCTTGGCCAAAGATGGTGGAATATCGATGATGATGGCACCGGCAAGCGAGGAATCCAGATCGAAGATACCGGTTACCGTTACGTCTTTCGGCCCGTCCGGGTAGACGACTTTGGTTTTGTCTCCAACCTTCAGATTCGCTTTCTCGGCGGCAAAGGAATGCAAGGCGATTTCGTCGTCCGAGGTGGGGTATGTGCCCGAAGTGAATGTGGCGGAACGCCATGGCACATCCTTGCCAAAGCCCACGGCCAATGTCGGCGCTCCCATGGTGGATACGGCCGCGCCGTCCTTACCGACCAGCACCGTGCCGGACACGGAATACACGACTTCCGCGCTTTTCACGCCCTTGACGTCGCCGATGGTCGAGGCCAGATCGACGTCGATGGTGTTATAGGTTTTCGAGGAAGACGAGGCGGCCATCAGGCCGGAGGGGTCGGATTTGACTTCTTTTGAGCCGCGAACATATACGTCATGGTCGGCGCTGGTGCCCATCATGTCGGAGACCTGATTGTTCATCATTTCGCGGAAACAGAACGAGCCGACCACAAAGCTCACGCCTAGTGCGATGGCGATGATGGACATGACGAATCGCCCGAAATGCGCGCGGGCGTCGCGCAATCCGATTTTGATCATGCTTGTGCCACCTTGCCGGCCTCATCCGCACCGTCATCGGCAAAGACCTCAAGAATCTGCTCATAGGTGGGGCGGTCGAGATCCTGCGTAATATGGCCATCGGCCAAAACCAGCACACGGTCAGCGTAGGAGGCGGCGCGCGGATCATGCGTCACCATCACAATGGACTGGCCATATTCGGTCACGGACTGCTTCAGGAAGCCCAATACCTCACGTGAAGAACGAGAATCGAGGTTACCGGTGGGCTCATCGGCGAAAATCACGGACGGGCGGGCCATCATCGCACGGGCGCAGGCCACGCGCTGCTGCTGTCCGCCGGACAGCTGGCTTGGCCGGTGGGTGAGTCGCTTCTCCAGCCCGACCACCTTGACCACCTGCTTGAACCAATCGCGGTCAATCGGCTTCTTCGCAATTTGCAAAGGCAGCAGGATGTTCTCTTCAGCGCAGAGCGTGGGTACCAGATTGAACGACTGGAAGATGAATCCGATCTGCGCACGTCTCAAGTCGGTGAGCTGCTTCTGGCCCATCGAAGACACTTCGAGGCCTTCGACAAACACCTTGCCGGAAGTCGGTTGGTCGAGTCCCGCCATGCAATGCATCAGCGTGGACTTGCCTGAGCCGGACGGGCCCATGATTGCGGTCATCTGGCCGCGCTGGAATTCCACGTTCACATGATCCAGCGCCACTACCTGGCTGTCGGCGTCACCGTAGGTTTTCGTCAGATCTACGGCCCGCGCCACCACATGGTCGTGCTGTTCCTCGGCCTGTTCGATGCTTTGTGCGACGCCTTTTGCGCTGTGCCGTGCCATACTGCCCCAATCATCATGGAAGTTCGTTTCTTTGCGGCCAATACGGTTTCGTTCCCTGAGTCAAGGCCGGTTGGCGTTGTCACGGCAAAGGGGTACCCGTGTATGGGGCCGCTCTGTGCCTATAGTTTATCTGACAGTAGGCTCACAAGACTCGACAGAGGAGCGATAAGTATGCGGTTTAGCAGTGACGTCGACTCCTTTATTTCCTATCTGAGAGCTAATCGTGGGCTATCCGCTAATACGCTAAAAGCGTATCGTTGCGACATTGAGGCTTGTCTCCACCTATTCGAGTTGCGTGGTGTGGTCAGCCTGAACGAAATCACGCTGAATGATCTGCGTAGTTGGATGGCAACGGAATCGCACAATCACGCCAGAAGCAGTATGGCCCGCAAAACCGTAGCGGTACGAGGTTTCTTCGCTTGGGGCTATGAGCATGGCGTGGTTGGTGTCAATCCGGCCGCCACATTAATGACCCCCTCGATTCCTAACACCTTGCCGACTGTACTTACTGAATCGCAGGCCGAGCAGCTTCTTGATTGTGCTGAGCATAGTGAGGCCCTGCAACGGAAGAATCGTGATATCTCCAATGACTTCTCGGCTGATGGTCCTCATTCCGCTCGTGGGCGGAGCGCGGATCGGGCGAGGGAAATCGCAGAACGCCAGCGGGATGTGGCGATTCTCGAATTGCTGTATGCCACCGGCATCCGCGTGGCTGAATTGGTTTCTTTGGATATTCGTGATGTCGACTTTTCCAATCGCACCGTCAGAGTGACCGGTAAAGGCAACAAGCAACGGGTGGTTCCGTTTGGATTGCCTGCGGAGCAGGCATTGCAGGACTGGATCGATTATGGACGGCCAGCGCTGGCTCGTTTGGCGATTGAAAAAGCCGTCCCCCCGAACGGTATTTCTTCAGACGAGGGAGCCTTGTTCCTCGGTATGCGTGGTAAACGGCTGAACCAGCGTGTGGCGCGTGAAATCGTGCATAAGGCCGCACGTGAAGCGGGCGTTCCGGACATCAGCCCGCATGCCTTGCGCCATTCGGCAGCCACGCACATGTTGGATGGGGGAGCTGATTTGAGGGAAGTGCAGGAGATGCTTGGGCATTCCTCCTTGAAAACCACACAACGCTATACGCACGTGTCCATCGAGCAGCTCAAAAACCGTTACGGTCAGGCATTCCCCCGAGCATGACCACTATGTGGACGCTGGTTAACAAACTTAGCAAAGGCTGAACATAGCCGGTAAATGGACCATGATTTTACATAGGCGTAACAAAAAAGCAACTGGTTGTCTCCCAAGTGCGCAAAAATGTCAGGCAATCAGCAACGGGTTGGATTGTTCGAGACATCGTGAGATGCAAGTCTCACGGGTGACGGGGAATCCAGTCCCGTTCGCATGAGGCGGGGCTGAGACGTCCTGCAACCTAATGAATAGGAGAAATCATATGAAGAAGAAAGCTCTTGCTTTCGCTGCCATGGCCTGCTCCGTGGCCATGCTGCTGAGCGCCTGCGGCGGCTCCAACAGCAACGCTGCCTCCGGTAACACCGCTGGCTCCAACATCATCACTGCGTACAACTCCGAACCGCAGAACCCGCTGATCCCGGGCAACACCAACGAAACCGGCGGCGGCAAGCCGGTCGACCTGCTGTTCTCCCGTCTGGTCTCCTTCGACAAGGACGGCAAGGCTTCCAACGAAGTGGCCGAGTCCATCACCCCGAACGATGACGCCACCCAGTACACCATCAAGATCAAGTCTGGCTGGAAGTTCACCGACGGCACTCCGGTGACCGCTGAGTCCTTCACCAAGGCCTGGTCCTACGTGGCCAACGCCAAGAACGCCCAGAAGTGCTCCTCCTTCTTCTCCACCATCGCCGGCTATGACGATCTGCAGAAGGATGGCCTCAAGGGTGACGAGCAGCTCTCCGGCCTCAAGGTCGTGGACGACACCACCTTCACCGTCGACCTGAGCCGGTCCGACTCCGTGTTCCCGATTAAGGTCGGCTACTCGGCCTTCGCCCCGCTGCCCGAGTCCTTCTACAAGGACCCGAAGGCCTTCGGCCAGAAGCCGATCGGCAACGGCCCGTACAAGCTGGACCACTGGGATCACAACAAGGAAATCGCCCTCGTCAAGAACCCTGACTACAAGGGTAACGAGCAGCCCAAGAACGACGGCGTGACCTTCAAGGTCTACACCGACGACTCCGCCGCTTACCGTGACATTCAGGCCGGCAACCTCGACGTGATGGAATCCGTCCCGGCCGCCTTCACCAAGACCTTCAAGACCGACAAGAAGGTCCAGGCTTACTCCGAGGTCGGCTCCGTCATCCAGACCTTCACCATCCCGTCCTCCCTTGATCACTTCAAGAACGACGAGGAAGGTCAGCTGCGTCGTCAGGCCATCTCCATGGCCATCAACCGTGACCAGCTCATCGACAAGGTGCTCAACGGCAACGCCGCCGCCGCCACCGAGTTCACCTCCCCGAAGACCCCGGGCTACTCCGACTCCCTCAAGGGTGCCGACAACCTGAAGTTCAACGCCTCCAAGGCCAAGGAACTGTGGGCCAAGGCTGACGCCATCTCCAAGTACGACGGCCAGCTCACCTTCTCCTACAACGCCGATGGTGGTGCCAAGCCGCTTTACGACGCCGTCGTGAACCAGCTCAAGAACAACTTGGGCATCGACGCGGCCACCAACCCGATCCCGACCTTCCAGGAGTTCCGTGACGCCGTCACCAACCGTCAGATGAAGGGCGCCTTCCGTACCGGCTGGCAGCCTGACTACCCGTCCGCCGAGAACTACCTGTGGCAGCTGTACTCCACCGCTGCTGCTGACGGCAACGGCTCCAACGACGGTGACTACAAGAACCCGGCCTTCGACGACATGTGCAAGCAGGCCGCTGCCGCTTCCAGCACCGATGACGCCAACAAGCTGTACCAGCAGGCTGAGGAAATCCTCCTCAACGACCTTCCGGCCATCCCGCTGTACTACTCCAACGCCTCCGGCGCGGCTTCCCTCAACGTGAAGTCCGGCTACGCCTTCGATTGGCAGAACCTCCCGACCTACACCGAGATGTCCAAGAAGTGAGTCTGACTCACTGAACGGATACCGTTAGGCAGTTCGGAAATAAAGGGCGAGGATCGCAAGATCCCCGCCCTTTTTTGTTGTGTGAGGGGTGCTTGCTTCCGCTGGCGGGAGCTGTCGCCGTAGGCGACTGAGGGTGGTGACACCATGATGAACCACCCTCAGTCTCGCTTCGCGAGCCAGCTCCCGGCAGCGGGAACCAAGTTAAAGTATCCACTATCCGACCGCAACCATGGACATATCCACCAGCATTGCCCAATCTCAAACCTTGCGTTAACGCAAATTTACATATCACAGTCCGGGCATGCGGTAAACTGTCGGAGTATTTATCGACCGGCAGGGGTCTTGTTATACCCTTTCTGGCCGGTCTAGGAAATAAGGAGCAACCGTATGGGTAAGTATCTTCTGCGACGCATTCTGCAGATGATTCCCGTGGTTCTCGGTACGACTCTTCTGGTATATGCCCTTGTATTCGCCCTGCCGGGCGACCCCGTCAAGGCCATGTTCGGAGACAAGCCTGTCAATGAGGCCGTCGCAGCCCAGATCCGCGCAGAATACCATCTCGACCAGCCGTTCATCGTTCAGTACTTTATCTACCTGAAGAATGCACTGACCCTGAACTTCGGCGATACCTTCGCCGGCCAGCCCGTTCTCGACGAAATCGCCCGCGCCTTCCCGGTCACCATCAGGCTCGGCTTGATGGCGTTCGTGTTCGAGGCGATTTTCGGTGTGGTCTTCGGCATTATCTCGGGCCTCAAGAAGGGCAAGTGGTACGACACCGTCATCCTGATCGTCTCCCTGCTGCTTATTTCCGTGCCGACCTTCGTCACCGGCTTCGTCATGCAATATGTCTTTGGTATTCAGTGGGCGATATTGCCGGTGACGGCAGGCGCCGACCCCGGCTTCCTCGACCTGCTCATGCCGGCCATGGTGCTCGGATCGGGGTCGATGGCCTACATCATCCGACTGACCCGCTCCGAAATCTCCTCCAACATCGCCGAGGATTACGTGCGCACCGCACGCGCCAAGGGCATGTCGAACGGTCAGGTCATGCTGCGCCACGTGCTGCGCAACTCCCTGATTCCGGTCGTCACTTACCTCGGCCAGGACATCGGCGGCCTGATGGGTGGTGCCATGATCACCGAACAGATCTTCAACATCCACGGCATCGGCTTCCTCACCTACCAGTCCATTCTGAAGGGCGAGGCAAACCTGGTGGTGTCCATCGTCACGTTGCTCATGCTGATCTTCGTAGTGTGCAACCTCGTTGTCGACATGCTGTACGCGGCCCTCGATCCGCGTATCCGTTACGCGTGATAGGGAGGAGTGAGTCACATGGCAAACGAAACCACTGAAAACGAGCTCAACCAGACCGGCGAGCCGGGAACCGAATACTTCATGGAAACCCTGCCCGGTCAGGACCGTTATGTAGCCCCCCCTCGAGGAGGCCCCGCTGCAGGACGTCGATTCCGTCGATGAATCCGCACCGGCCACCAGCATGTGGGCCGACGCCTGGCGAACCCTGCGCCGCAACCCGCTGTTCATCATCTCCGGCCTGCTGATCCTCTTCATCATCGTGGTGGCCATCGCCCCCGGGCTGTTCACCAAACAGGATCCGAACTCCTGCGATCTGGGCAATTCCCTGAACCCCTCCTCCGCCGGACACCCCTTCGGCTTCGACCTGCAGGGCTGCGACGTGTACACCCGCGTGATCTACGGCACGCGCACCTCGCTGTCCGTCGGCGTGCTCTCCACGCTGCTGGTCGTGATCGTCGGCACCCTGATCGGCGCCGTCGCCGGCTTCTTCGGCGGCTGGGTCGACGCGGTGCTGAGCCGCATCAACGACATCTTCTTCGCCCTGCCCATGCTGCTCGGCGCCATCGTGGTGCTCCAGATGTTCAAGACCTCCAAGTCCATCTGGAAGATCGTGCTGGTGCTGACGCTCTTCGGCTGGGTCGGCGTATGCCGCATCGCCCGCAGCGCCGTGCTGGAATCGAAGAACCTCGAATTCAACACGGCCTCCACGGCCCTCGGCTCCACGCCGGCCAGAAATCTGTTCCGCCACATTCTGCCGAACTCCTTGGCCCCGATCATCGTCATCGCCACCACCTCGCTGGCCTCCTACATCGTGGCGGAAGCGACGCTGAGCTTCCTCGGCGTCGGCCTGCCGACCACCACGGTGAGCTGGGGCGGCGACATCTCCAGCGCGCAGACCAACCTGCAGACCGATCCGATGGTGCTGTTCTACCCGTCCGCCGCACTGGCCATCACCGTGCTTGCGTTCATCATGATGGGCGACGCCGTCAAGGACGCCCTCGACCCGAAGAGCCGTACGGCCTGAGCGAGGGGAGTGGAGAAACATTATGACTGACAACACCAACGCCAAGATGCTGGCTATGCAGAAAGAGCATGGTCCGCTGCTCGAGGTCAAGGATCTGGCCATCGACTTCACCACTGACACCGGCAAGCCGGTGCACGCGGTGCGCGATGCCAACTTCACCGTCTACCCTGGCCAGTGGGTGGCCATCGTGGGTGAATCCGGTTCCGGCAAGTCCACCTCCGCCATGGCTGTGCTGGGTCTGCTGCCCGGCACCGGTCACGTGGTCAACGGCTCCATCAAGCTCGACGGCCAGGAGATCGCCGGTGCCAAGCAGAGCGAGTTCGACAAGTTGCGCGGTACCAAGATGGGTCTCGTGCCTCAGGACCCGATGAGCAACCTCAACCCGGTGTGGCGTATCGGATCCCAGGTCAAGGAAGCGCTGAAGGCCAACAACATGGACGTGGACCATGAGAAGCGCTCCGCCCTCGCTAAGGCTCTGGCCGGCGACGAGGTCGAAGTCAAGGGCAACGACGACGAGACCTTCCTCGGCGCCAAGGAACTGCCCGAGCTCATGACCGAGGCAAAGAAGGCTTTGACCGAAGCCGGCGTGTCCGGCGAGGCCTTCGACAAGGCCGTCGCCCGCTTCACCAACGAATGGGTTCCGGGCTCCGAAACCCGTTGGCGCGTGGCCGACGACCTCATCAAGGCCGGCGTGGCCGACGATCAGGCCTGGTACCTCGCCAAGAAGTACGTCATCGGCTCCACAATGGATGACCGTATCGTGGGTCTGCTGTCCGAGGCCGGTTTGCCCGACGCCGCTACCCGTGCCCGTCAGTTCCCGCACGAGTTCTCCGGTGGTATGCGCCAGCGCGCCCTCATCGCCATAGGCCTGGCCTGCAGGCCCGACCTACTGATCGCCGACGAGCCGACCTCCGCCCTCGACGTGACCGTGCAGAAGAAGATCCTCGACCATCTGCACATGCTCACTGACTCGCTGGGCACCGCCGTGCTGTTCATCACCCATGATCTGGGTCTTGCCGCCGAGCGCGCCCAGCACATCGTCGTGATGTACAAGGGCCAGGTCGTCGAATCCGGACCGTCCCTGGAAGTGCTGCAGCACCCGCAGCACCCGTACACCAAGCGACTTGTGGCCGCCGCCCCGTCGCTGGCCTCCCAGCGCATCATCTCCGCCAAGGAACGCGGCGAGAACGCGGACGCCCTGCTCGACCATCACGTCGCCGGCGAACGCACGCTCGAGAAAAGCGAGCACATCATCACCGTCGACCACCTGACCAAGGAATTCAAGCTGCCTCGCAAGAAGGAGATGTTCAAGGCCGTCGATGACGTGTCCTTCTCCGTCAAGCGCGGCACCACCCTGGCCATCGTGGGCGAATCCGGTTCCGGCAAGTCCACCGTGGCGAACATGGTGCTTCACCTGCTGAAGCCCACTTCCGGCAAAGTGTTCTATGAAGGTCGCGACACCTCCACGTTCAAGGCCAAGGATCTGCTCGGTTTCCGCCGCCATGTGCAGCCGGTGTTCCAGAACCCGTACGGTTCGCTCGACCCGATGTACTCCATCTTCCGTTCCATTGAGGAGCCGCTGCGCATCCACAAGATTGGCGATAAGAAGTCGCGTGCCAATCGTGTCAAGGAACTGCTGGACATGGTCGAGATGCCGGCTTCCGTGATGGGTCGTTACCCGAACGAGCTCTCCGGCGGCCAGCGTCAGCGCATCGCCATCGCACGAGCCATGGCTCTGGATCCGGACGTCATCGTGTGCGATGAGGCCGTCTCCGCCTTGGACGTGCTGGTACAGGATCAGGTGCTGCGCCTGCTCAACGACCTGCAGGCCGAAAAGGGCCTGAGCTATCTGTTCATCACCCACGATCTAGCCGTGGTTCGCCAGATCGCCGATGAGGTCGTGGTGATGCAGCATGGCAAGCTCGTGGAGCACGCCACCACCGATGAGGTCTTCGACCACCCGCAGAAGCAGTACACCCGAGACCTGCTCGACGCCATCCCCGGCGGCAAACTCCAGCTCGGTCTGGACTGATAATCTGCGTTTGAGCGCATAGTATTGGGGTCTTTCCATCCGTGGAAAGACCCCAATATTCATATGTGTCGGTTTGCATGATGGTTCGCGTGGGACGAAAGGCAAAAATCGGTGTTTTTCCGATGTTGTCCCACAATTTGTGGGACAACATCAACATCAATCGATAGACATGAGTGTTGTCCCACAGTAGATTTCTCACGAAGCCCGGAATTACGCCATTCTTGGCGTAGTCGATGATTACTCATGATGCGGGGCGTGGGACGACCCGCGAAAATCGTCGATTTTCGGATGTTGTCCCACAAAATACGTCATACCTCGTATGTAATCGTGAGTGGGGCGTGATCGGACCAGCGTTTGTCATACGTGGGAGCCTTGTCGATGACGAATCCGCGTGCAGTCTCCGCCAACTCGGGCGTGGCGAACTGGTAGTCGATTCTCCAGCCGACATTGTTGTCGAAAGCGCGCCCTCGCTGGCTCCACCATGTGTATGGCCCCTGAATGCCGCCGGCCAACGAACGCATCACATCCACAAACTCGTATTCGTCCAGCCACTTGTCCACGTAGGCACGTTCTTCGGGCAGGAATCCGGCGTGTTTCTCATTGGCCTTGGCGTTCTTGATATCGAGCGGCGTGTGTGCGATGTTGAAATCGCCGCATAATACAGCCTGCTTGCCGCCATGTGCGGCTTCATCACGAAGCGCGCCCATGCGGGCCAGCATAGTGTCCAGAAAACGATACTTCTGTTCCATTTTGGTCGGATCATCGGTGTTGCCGGCATGTATGTACACGGATGTCACGGTGATCGTATAGCCCTCAGGCGTTTTGAGATCGGTTTCGATCCAACGCCCCGAATCCACATCCTCGCTCAGGCCTGGCAGACCATATCGCTTGTCAAGCACTTCCAAGTCGGTGAGCAGCCCGACTCCCGCGCGGCCTTTCACCCGGCAGACCTCGTTCATGGTATGGAGGTCGGCCGGCGCGTCGATTTTGCCGGCGGTGGCGTATTCAAAACCAAATTCATCGAAAATAGAATCGACATCGTCCTGAGGTGCGCGAACCTCCTGCATGCACCAGACATCCGGTGCATGCTTGCCGGCCCAATCCTCGATGCCCTTGCGCTTGGCCGCACGAATGCCGTTGACGTTAGACGTGGTAATGGTGATGGTCATGCGGCCATACTATTGTGGCCTCCCTACGAATCGAACCGGACACCGGCGGCCGCGATGCTCAGCTTTCTCTAAGCCTGAGTGCTAGTGTTAGCAAGGTTGCAACCGTTATACGAAACGAGGAATCATGGGACTGTTCGGATTCGGCAAGAAGAAGGATAAGAAGGAAACCGAGCCGGCCGTAGAGCCTGTCGACGAGGACAAGGTGGCTGCCGAGGCCGCAAACGCCGCAGCAAAGGCGGAAAGCGCTGAAACCGTATTGACGGAACCTTCCAGCGAGTACGTGGGCCGTGGCGAGGAACGCGGTCCGTGGGATGTGAACGACGAAGAAGTACCCGACTACGATGACTATCTGGATCTGGGTGCCTACTATCTGCCGTTCATGCAGAACATCGAACTGCGCATCAAGGCCAACCGCGCCACCCAGCAGGTGCTTGGTTCCACCATCACCTATGGCAAGTCCAGCTTGGAAATCGAAGCGTTCGCGGCTCCCAAGACCCTGGGGCTCTGGGATGATGTGCGCGCTGATCTGATTGAGGCCAACAAGGCTGCATCCGAGGTCGAAGGCGTGTTTGGCACCGAGCTGAAGCTGCCGGTCAACGTCAAGGGCGGCAAGACCGTGAACACCCGAATCGTCGGCGTGGACGGTCCACGTTGGATGCTGCGTGGCATCTTCTCCGGTGTCGCTGCCACCGATCCGGACAGCCCGGAGACCGAGGCACTGAACAAATTCTTTGCGGACATCGTGGTTGAGCGCGGCGAAGAGCCGCTGGCTCCGCGCGATCTGATTCCGATGCACCCGCCCGTGGCACCTGCCGAGCGCAAGGCCGCCGCCGAAGCCGGCGAGGAGAATGGCAAGGAACACTTCAAGGACATTCCGGACAACAAGCCGAAGGGTCCGCTGAGCCAGGACCAGCAGACCGAAGTGAAGACCACGCTGTCTCGCGGCCCGATGTTCTCCGAAGTTCGCTGATTTATAGGAAGAGACTTGGCAGACAACAAACGCACCGGCCTGTCCGCTCTAGCCAACGCCGGCAATGAAGGCGAGGATTTCTCCGTCATCGACGCCATCGGTGGCCCGCGTGGCGTTATCGAATCCATGCTGCCCGGCGTGGTATTCGTCGTGCTGTTCGTGGTCACGAGCAATCTGAACCTCACCATCGCCGTTTCGGCTATTTTGGCGGTGTTGCAGGTTATCGCGCGCCTGATTCAACGCCAATCGGTGATGGGCGCGGTTTCCGGCCTGGTGGCGGTCGGCATCTGCCTGATTTGGGCATGGCAGACCCATGAGGCCCGTAACTACTACATCTTCGGATTCATTACCAATGCCGGCTATGCCGCATTGCTTGCCGTCTCATTGATTGCACGGGTACCCGGCCTCGGACTGGTCGTCGAATTCATCCGTAGCCTGCCTACCGAGCATTTCAAGGCGTGGTTCAACGACTGGATGAGTGATAAGGCATTGAAACGTGCCTACATGATCATCACCGGTCTATGGGTCGGTCTGTTCCTGCTGCGATTGGCAGTGCAGGTGCCGCTGTATCTGACCAATCATGTGGCCGCGCTTGGCGTGGCCCGTCTGCTTATGGGCATCCCGTTCTGGGCGCTGGCGATTTGGGTGAGCTACCTCATCATCGCCACGCCAATGCACCGTCATAAAGCCGTGGCTACTCAGAACGTTACGCAATCCGAATCGGGATCTGCGGCTGAGGCCGTCAGCGAACCCGTGGCGGGCAAAACCGGAAAGGACAGCGATGCAAGCTGAAGTCCGCATCGAGCGATACGCCGATCAGGGCCGCTGCGTGGCCCATATCGATGGCCGCGTGGTGTTCGTCCGCTTTGCCTTGCCCGGCGAACTGGTACGCATTGAACTTGACGAACCTCATGATCGCGATGATCGGTTCTGGACCGGTGAAGTTATCGAAGTGCTCGAAGCATCCGAGGACCGTGTCGATCCGGCTTGGTCGCTTGCCGGCCCGCTGGCGATGGGCGGGGGAGTCGGCGGAGCGGATCTCGTGCACGTCTCGCTGCCCGGCCAGCTCAAGTGGAAAGCCGTCACCGTTTCCGAGCAGATGAGCCGGCTCGGTCATATCGATGTGGCCGTGCCAATCGATCGCATGCCCGGTGATGAGGAGCTTGACGGTCTTCACTGGCGCACCCGCATCGAAATGATTGCCGACGAGAACGGCAAGCCGTCCATGCGCCGGCGCGGTACGCATACTCGCGTGGCCATCGACACCATGCCTCTCGCCACCCGCGCATTGCTGGACGTGGCCGAGCGCGAGCATGTGTGGGAGGGCGACTTTGAGCCCGGCTCCCAGATCCGTCTGTCCGTACCTGAGCCGCGTGGCGACGCTGATATTGCTGCAGATGACTATGCCGTGCTTATCGATGGCGAGCTGCGTAATGGCTCCCAGCTGCTCACTGAACAGGTGGCCATCAACGGCAAGATCTTCGATTATCGGGTTGATGCCAACGGTTTCTGGCAGGTGCATCGTCAGGCACCGATTGCACTCGGCACGCATGTGATCAATCAGGTCAACCAGCAGTTGCAGGGTGCTGTGGCACCTGTGATCTGGGACTTGTACTCGGGCTCCGGTCTGTTCACCCTGCCACTGGCCACCATGACCGGTGAACGCACTCGCATGCTCAGCGTCGAAGGCGCGCGCGTAGCCGTGAAGAATGCCCAGCGCAACCTGCGTGCCATGAATCTGAACGACGTGGACGCCCGTGCCGGTGACGTCTCCAAAACGTTGGAACATGTGCCCGCGCACTTGGCCAAGCCGGATATCGTGGTGCTCGACCCGCCTCGCGCCGGCGCCCGTGCCAAGGTCTGCCGCCAGATCGCTGCGGCCGGTGTCTCCAGCGTGGTCTATATCGCATGCGACCCCACCAGCCTTGCCCGCGACACCGCTACTTTGATCGGCGAAGGATACGAGCTCAAGGACATCCGTGCCTTCGACATCTATCCGATGACCCACCACGTCGAGACAGTGGCCGTTTTCAGCCGTTGACGGGTGAGTCTATGATGCGTCGAATTCTGAGGTTGTTGGCCTGTGGGGCGGTCGTATTGTCATTGGTCGCTTGCACACCGACCGGTCGCGCCGTCGGCGATACGCAAGACAGCATGCCATCGATTGCCCATGATTCGACGCACAAAACGGATATCACCGTCGGTTTCGTCGGCTCGACCGATACCGCGGCGGACAAGAAGGCCATCGATGCGCTGGCCGATGATACTCTCAACGTGTATTACGCCTCGCTGGACACGTCGGGCGATTCTGAAACTGCTGACAAGATTGCGGCCACCGCGCAGCAAGGTATCACCGATTTCGTGGACCGCGCAGTCAAAATCGTAATCATCAGCGGCATCGATGTCACCGACGCGAATCGAGACAGTTGGAACCAGGCGCTGACCAATGCGCGCGAAGCCGGCATTCCCGTCGCCCTGCTCAATCCCAAGCATGCGCCCGAAGACGAACTGTTATACGCTGCCATTCTTAACACAGACGATGCTGCTAGTGCCAAGTCTGTCTCCATTGCCGATGCAGTCATCACCATCACCCGCGACGAACCCCACGACCGCACCATCGCCGTTGCCACAGAGTAAATCCAAATCAAATCATCCTTGAATCGTAGCGAATTATGGAATCCGGCACGGTAGGCTGGAAGATATGAGTGCAACAGCAGCTGTGGAAATGCCTGAGATCAGCGAAACCGGTCTTACTGTCAAGGAAGTGTCGCAGCGTATTGAAAGCGGCCAATCGAACGCGGTGAAAACCTCCACCTCGCGTTCGGTTAAGGACATCGTACGAGCCAACGTATTCACGTTGTTCAATGGCATCATCTTCGTGGCCATGGTCATGGTGCTGGTCACCGGCTCGTGGCGGGATGCGGTGTTCGGCTTCGTCATCATCATCAACACGGGTATCGGCATTTTCACTGAGCTCAAGGCCAAGCGCACGCTGGACAAGCTCTCCATTCTTGTGGCCTCTGATTTTCTGGTGCGCCGCGACGGCGAGGATGTCGAAGTGCCGCACAACGAAATCGTGCTCGGCGATCTGCTGTGGATTCGTTCCGGCGAACAGGTGCCTGCCGACGGTCAGATCATCCAGACCTGGGGACTGGAACTCGACGAATCCATGCTCACCGGCGAATCGCGTACCGTGCGCCACAAAGTGGGGGAGCAAGTCTATTCCGGAGCCACTGCGGTTTCCGGCATGGCGTTGGTCAAGGTCAATGCCGTGGGCAGCCACTCATATGCCGCCACGCTCACCGCTCAGGCCAAGGTCTATAAGAAGACCGTGTCCGACCTGAACAAGGGCATCAACACGATTCTGAAGTTCATGACCTTCCTCGTGGTGCCGTTGTGCATTCTGCTGATTCTCTCGCAGATTCACACGGTCGGCGGATGGGATGCGGCGCTCTCCACCGGCGAATGGAGGCAGGCTGTAGTTTCCGCGGTCGCCGGCGTGGTGGGCATGATTCCTGAGGGCCTCGTGCTGCTGACCTCGCTGAACTTCGCGGTGGCCGCCATGCGGCTTGCTCGCCACAACACGCTGGTGCAGGAACTTGAATCCGTGGAGACGCTCGCCCGCGTGGATGCGCTCAACCTCGATAAGACCGGCACGATCACCGATGGCGGCATCGCCTTCAACCAGCTCATCATGCTTGGCTCCCGCTGGCGGGAGCTGCCGGCGCAGCCGACTGAGGGTGGTTCTTTTGAGACATTGACTGAACAGGCGGCCACGCAGGCCCTCTACGACTGCTGCAACGAGGAACAGCCCAACGGCACCGGACAGGCCGTGCTCGCCGGTCTAAAGGCCCAAGGCTACGAACCGGGCCAAGTCGAATCCCGCGTTCCGTTCTCTTCGGCCCGCAAATGGAGTGCGGTGGTGAAGCCTATCCTCCCGCCGGCGGGAGGTGACTCGCGCAGCGAGTCGGAGGGTGGCCGTACTGAAATCACCCCCAGTCATCTTGCGATAACAGCCCCCGCCAGCGGGGGTGAAACCTGGTACATGGGTGCGCCGGAAGTCATCATTTCCGCGCTCGACGGTGATTATTCGGATGTGCTGCAACAAGTCAATGACTACGCCAATGATGGCAATCGTGTGCTGCTGGTTGCGCGTTCCACGACATCGCTCGCTGATACGGACAATCCACAGATTGACCCGCAGGCCAAACCGGTGGCGCTGGTGCTGTGTTCCGAGAAGATCCGTGAGGATGCCGAGCAGACGCTCGCTTGGTTCCGTGAGCAGGGTGTGCGCTGTCGCGTGATTTCCGGCGATAATCCGGTCACGGTTGGTGCCATCGCCCGCAAAGTGAGGCTGACCGGCGAACATGAGCCGCGATTCATGGACGCGCGAGAACTGCCGGAAGACGTGAACGAACTCGCTCGCGTGCTGGAAAACGTCGATGTGCTTGGCCGTGTGCTACCCAACCAGAAGAAGGCCATCGTCCAGGCGCTGCACACGCAGAACCACGTGGTGGCCATGACCGGCGACGGCGTCAACGACGCGCTCGCCATCAAGGAAGCGGATCTCGGCATCGCTATGGGCAATGCCGCGCCGGCCACCAAAGCCGTGGCCCAAGTGGTACTCGTCGATTCAAAGTTCTCTCATCTGCCGGATGTGGTGGCGCGAGGCCGCCAGGTCATGGCCAACATGGAACGCGTGGCCAGCCTGTTCCTCGTCAAAACCGTGTACTCCGCGCTGATTTCGCTCGGTGTGGTGCTGACCCAGATTCCGTACCCATACTTGCCGCGCCACATCACGTACATTGGCGCCCTTACCATTGGTATGCCCGCGTTTATTCTGGCGCTCGCGCCCAATACCCGCCGCTATATTCCGGGATTCTTGAAGCGTGTGGTCACCTTCGCGTTGCCGGGCGGCATCGCCACCGCGCTGTCCGTGCTGCTGACGGCATGGTTCCTGCCCGGCATCATGGGCTGGGACGTGACTAAAAGCGTCGATCTATCCGCGCTGCGTGCCACCAGCGCGATCATCCTGTTCCTGATGGGCGTATTCGTGCTCGCCCGCGTGGCTCAGCCCCTCAACAGTTGGCGAGGCATACTGGTCGCGGCGTTTGCCGCAGCCGGAGTGATTGGTGCGTTCATTCCGTTCAACGCGAACTTCTTCGCGTTGATTCTGCCGACCGGCACTACGTTGGTGGCCACGCTTATCGCCTTGGGTGGTTCGGCCCTGATTTTCGTGATCTGCCTATGGCTGGCGCCGCTTGTCGGCAAAGTATCCGGCAAGCTGCTGCGCCAACACGGATTCAACATCTAATAGCGGCGAATTGTCTCACACTTCAAGCCGACACGCCAGAGGCAAAGTAACGTACCCGTACCATTTGAAGCGGATAATCAGCGGCATAGACAAGCCGATACATGATTTCGGAGGAAGCATGTCCTTACGCGACGACCAGCTGGCGACCTTGAAGGCCGCCGGCAAGGACTTCGATTACTACAACATCGCCAATCTCGACGGCATCGATCATCTGCCGTACTCGCTGAAGGTACTGGTCGAGAATCTGGTACGCAATATTGATGGCGCCAATATCACCGACGAACATGTCAAGACCCTGCTTGACTGGGATCCGAACGCCGAGCCCAGCCATGAAATCCAGTTCACGCCGTCCCGCGTGATCATGCAGGACTTCACCGGTGTGCCCTGCATCGTGGATCTCGCCACCATGCGTGACGCGGTCAAGGACCTCGGCGGCGACCCGGAGGTCATCAACCCCCAGGTTCAGTCCGACATGGTCATCGATCACTCCGTGCAGATCGATAAGTACGGCATCGCCAACGCGGTCCAGGAAAACATGGACATCGAATACCAGCGCAACGGCGAGCGCTACCAGTTCCTGCGCTGGGGCCAGCAGGCATTCAAGAACTTCCGCGTGGTGCCGCCGGGAACCGGCATCATCCACCAGGTCAACATCGAATACCTGGCCAAGGTGGTCATGAGCAAGACCGCGGCCAACGGCAACACGCTTGCCTACCTCGACTCCTGCGTGGGCACCGACTCGCACACCACCACCGAGAACGGTCTGGGCGTGCTCGGCTGGGGCGTCGGCGGCATCGAGGCCGAGGCCGCCATGCTTGGCCAGCCGATCTCCATGCTCGTGCCGCGCGTGGTCGGCTTCAAGCTCACCGGCTCCATCCCGGAGGGCGTCACCGCCACCGACGTGGTCTTGACCATCACCGACATGCTCCGCAAGCACGGCGTGGTCGGCAAGTTCGTGGAATTCTACGGCGAGGGCATCGCCTCCGTGCCGCTGGCCAACCGCGCCACCATCGGCAACATGGGCCCCGAGTTCGGTTCCACCTGCGGCATCTTCCCGATCGACAACGTCACGCTCGACTACCTGCGTCTGACCGGCCGCTCCGAAGAGCAGGTCGCGCTGGTTGAGGCTTATGCCAAGGCCAACAAGCTGTGGGGCGACGCCTCCGACCCGGATTACGTGGAACCGCAGTACTCCGAATACGAGGAGCTTGACCTCGGCACTGTGGTGCCGTCCATCGCCGGCCCGAAGCGCCCGCAGGATCGCATTCTGCTGTCCGAAGCCAAGGAGATGTTCGAGAAGACCGCTCCCGCCTACGAGACCGAGAAGACCGTCAAGGATCCGGTGGCTGTGTCCACCGACTTCCGTGGCGATTTCGACATCGAGAACGGTGACGTGGCCATCGCCTCGATCACCTCCTGCACCAACACGTCCAATCCGTCTGTGATGATCGCAGCCGGCCTGATCGCCCGCAACGCGCACGCCAAGGGCTTGAAGCCGAAGCCGTGGGTCAAGACCTCGCTGGCTCCCGGCTCCCAGGTCGTGGCCGACTACCTGAAGGCCGCAGGCCTCCAGGACGACCTCGATGCACTCGGCTACCAGCTGGTCGGCTTTGGTTGCGCCACCTGCATCGGCAACTCCGGCCCGCTGCTGTCCGAGATTTCCGAGGCGATCAACACCAACGACCTGACCGTCACCGCCGTGCTCTCCGGCAACCGCAACTTCGAAGGCCGCATCAGCCCGGACGTCAAGATGAACTACCTGGCCTCCCCGCCGTTGGTTATCGCCTATGCGCTCGCCGGCACGATGGACTTCGACTTCGAAACCCAGCCGCTTGGCGCCGACGCGGATGGCAACGACGTGTACCTCAAGGACATCTGGCCCACCAACTCCGAGGTGGCCGCCGTGGTGGACGGCACCGTGAGCCGCGAGATGTTCCTTAAGGACTACGCTTCCGTATTCGACGGCGACCATCGCTGGAAGGGCCTCGACGTGCCGGAAGGCGAACTGTTCGCATGGAACGACAAGTCCACCTACGTGCGCAAGCAGACCTTCTTCGACGGCATGAAGGCCACGCCGGACCCGGTCGCTGACATCCACGGCGCCCGCGTGCTGGCCCTGTTGGGCGACTCGGTCACCACCGACCACATCTCCCCGGCAGGCGCGTTCAAGGCCTCCAGCCCGGCCGGCAAGTACCTGACCGAGCGCGGCGTGGAGCCGAAGAACTTCAACTCCTACGGTTCCCGTCGAGGCAACCACGAGATCATGGTGCGCGGCACGTTCGGCAACATCCGCCTGCGCAACCAGCTGCTCGCCTCCGTGGGCGAGGAGGTGACGTCCGGCGGCTTCACCTACGACTTCCTCGCCAAGAAGCCGACCACGATTTTCGAAGCCTCCCGCGACTACATCGATAACAAGGTGCCGCTCGTGGTGCTGGCCGGCAAGGAATACGGCACCGGCTCCTCGCGTGACTGGGCTGCCAAGGGCACGGTGATGCTCGGCGTCAAGGCCGTGATCACCGAGAGCTTCGAGCGCATCCACCGTTCCAACCTCATCGGCATGGGCGTGCTTCCGTTGCAGTTCCCGGCAGGCGAATCCTATGAGTCCTTGGGCCTTAACGGCACCGAGACCTATGACATCGCCGGCGTCGAGAAGCTCAATGAGGGCGTAACCCCCAAGACGGTTCATGTCACTGCCACTCACGAGGACGGCTCCAAGACCGAGTTCGATGCAGTGGTTCGTATCGACACCCCCGGTGAGGCCGACTACTACCGCAACGGCGGCATCCTCCAGTACGTGCTGCGTAACCTCATGAAGTAACTTTCTTGGCTCCCCTCTCTGAGCGCGAAGCTGACTGAGGGGAGCAAAGGCCGGTATCTTCTAAGATACCGGCCTTTATCGTTTGTAATGGTTTGTCGTCTATGCCGAGCAGGGTAATTTAATTCTCGGGAACCAGCCCCTCATAGAGGTAGAAAGACGTGGCCTGTTCGCCGTCGCCATTCGTGGGCAGCGTATGCTCGCTTACCTGGGCCAGACCGAGATGCACATAGAATCCGACATCGCAGGTGGTGTCGGTAAACAGGAAATACTTGCTCACTCCGGCTTCGCGGAATGCGGTCATCAAGGTATCGAACATGCGGCGGCCTAGTCCATGTCCACGAGCCGCCGGATCCAGCACGAACAACACCACTTCCGCCGAGTAGTCGTGACCAGTCTGCGTAGCCTGTTTACGCAGATGTTCATCGATATTGAGAATCCCCAGAATATCGCCGGCGGCCTTAAGTCCGTCCTTAGCGCACACCAATCGCAGCAGACCTCGCAAGGAATTGATGCGATGAGTGTTCAACGGCCTGCGATGGTCCAACGCGTCGACTCGCCCCAGAATCAACGCGACTGGTTCCCCGTCGAGTTCCGCGGTAAACGCGCAGGTCGCGCGCGCCAGACAGTTCTCCCAGTCGGTCTCGGCCGCCAGCAGGCCGGTTTTCTCGTCGTACTCGGGGTACCACATGCGGCGCACCACGTCGATTAATGCCGGGTAGTCGCTCTTGCGCAAAGTGCGGATAATCGGTTCACTCATATGCCCATTATGCCTGTTACGTCCTAACAATGATGAAGCCGCGAGCGTAACGGAAGGGCATCTTACAATCGTGCGAGCAGGTCGGCCCTCTCCACAAGTCGAGCCATCTGTACCCGACCCATGTTCAGTTTGTCCGCAGCCGAGGAAAGATGCGCTTTTGCCGTGCGTTCCGAGATGAACATACGGGAGGCGATCTCGGCGTTGGTATAGCCTTCCGCAGCCAACATCACGGCTTCACGCTCACGATCGGGCAACGCACCAAGCAATTCGCGCGCCTCATCTCTGCGCGAGCGCGGTTGAGACTCGCTTAAATCGTCAATCAGCTGTTTCTGACTGGCTGTGTTGAACTGTGGTGCCGTGCAGCCAATCCAGGCAAGCCTGCGCCGTGCGCATCTCTGCCCTGAGGTGTCTGGGCGATGGGTTGTGTGGAACCGGCATGTGGCTGGTTCTTGGGCTCCTGCATCGGATTACTGATATGAATATGAACGCCGGCCTGTGGGGAAGCCGAAACCTCCAGCGATACCGGTGCTTCAGGCGCATGCCGCCGTGCGTTCGTCAGTCCCTCTTGATCCGATCAGCAACCCGTTACGCAGCCCGGTCCGATTGCTCCTGCTGAGACCGCTCGGCATCAGCCTCGTCAGCCCCTTACGATCTGTGGTGTTGTTGCCGTGGTGTTTGGCGCTTTGGGACTGGTACTGAGCTTCATGCCAATCATCAACAACTCGGTATTCGTTACGCCGCGAGCTGAGATGCACGAAAAGCCGTTCTCATTCATGGAATGTTCAGCATTGCTCTACTAGTATGGAACGTGAAACAACGCTAAAGGAGCGATTATGACATTCGGTCAGCAGCCCCAGAACAACGGGCAGTACAACCCGCAATACAATACTTCCGATTACAACACCGCGCAGCAGAACTACCAGTATGCCGCGCAGGGCACGGGTGCAGGCACAGCGGCCATCAACACGACGATGACTTACAGCTATGAGGAGGCTCGCCGCGCTTCCGTAACCAAGGTCTACGGCGAAATGACCATTGGCGTCATCGTCACCGCGATAGTGGCGTTTATCGGGCAGATGACGGGAGCCTATTACGCGTTCCTCGCATCCACCGGTGCCATCGGCCTCATCGCGCTTTGTGTGGTTCAGGTGGGTCTTGCCGTGGTGCTTGGCGCCCGAGTCACCAAGATGAAGTCCGGCACCGCCCGCGTCATGTTCTATGTGTACGCGGCGCTTATGGGCTTTACGCTGAGCTCCATCTTCATGGTGTACAGCCTTGGTTCGATCGTCACCGCACTGGGTATCACTGCGGCGTTCTTCTTCGCTTTGACCATGTTCGGCATGACCACCAAGATCAACATGCTCAAGGCCGGCCCGATTCTTATGATCGGCCTGATCGTGCTTATCATCTCGCAGCTGGTGCTCATGTTCCTGCACGTTGACGGCATGACTCAGATTGTGTGCGCGCTTGGCCTGATCCTGTTCGCCGGCATGACCATCTACGATGCGCAGTCCACGCGCGCTTTGCTGAGCCAGTATGAGGCGCAGGGCCCGGAGATGGTCAAGAGGGTTTCCATCCTGTGCGCGCTGAACCTCTACCTCGACTTCATCAACATGTTCCTCTATATCCTCCAGTTGCTGGGCAACAGGGATTAGTCATGCACTGATTCGCGGCATACGACCGCATCAAGCCCGACCACAATGTGGCCGGGCTTTTTCATGCCCGACACATCTGGGCGGTAGGCTGACTCCCCGTGAAAAGACAAGAACTTGTGGGTATGTTGTGTCTGTTGCTGACCGCGCTGATTTGGGGCTTTGCGTTTGTAGCGCAGGTGCAGGGCATGGATTCGATGTCCCCCATGTTCTTCAATGCCACCCGTTTCACGCTAGGTGCATTGTCATTGGTGCCGATTTTGCTGTGGCAGCGTGGCCGGGGGAGCAGCAGTATCAGTGAAGCTGCCGATACCGCGGCAGTCGGTGCGGGAGATCAGTTGGTTCAGACCTCATCGCCTGCGATTCGTCTGCTCGCCAACCCGATTATCATTTCCGTGATTTGCGGCATTGTGCTTTTCACCGCCAGCACTTTACAGCAATATGGCATCCTGTACGGTAAATCGGCTGGCCGTGCGGGATTCCTTACCGCCATGTATATCGTGATGGTGCCGTTACTGGCATTTGTGTTCCTGCGTCGGCGCATCGGCGTGCTGGTGTTTGTGGCCGTGGCATTGTCTATCGCGGGCTTTTACTTCCTGTGCATCACTGACGGATTCGGTTCAATCGGGTTGGCGGATATTCTGCTGGTCTTTACTGCCGTGTTGTTTGCCGTGCATATCTTGGTCATCGACACGCTGGGTGCCAAAGTGGATGCCATCAAACTTTCATTCGGGCAGTTCTGTACTACCGCCGTGTTGAGTTGGACTGGTTCCTTGATTGAGGGCTCGGTCGATTGGGCCGGTGCCGCGCATTCCTGGATTCCGATTCTGTATGCTGGCTTCGGTTCGGTGGGCATCGCCTACACGTTGCAGGTGGTTGGTCAGCAGTGGGTGCCGCCGACTCGCGCGAGCCTGTTGATGAGCCTGGAATCGTTTTTCTCCGCGGTCGGCGGCGCGCTGCTGCTTGGCGAGGTGATGACTTCTCGTGGATATCTTGGCTGTGCGCTGATCTTCATTGGCACTCTGCTGGCGCAGGCCCCTGCTAAACTGCCAAAAATTCTGAGAAAAGGCTAGTCCGTGGTCTTGGGCGCTTCGCCCACCTGCGGTGCGCCGTTAATATCGCGGTGAATGTTCTGCATCTGCACTTCGATGTTCTGCAAGGATCGCGCGCAGTCGAGCAGCGTCTGCGAATGCTCATTCAGTTTGGCGTCCGGCAGGTCGGTTTTGTATCGCAGCGCATGTTCCAGCGATGCCCAGTAATCCATGGCGATGGTGCGGAACTGCACTTCGACCGGCGTGTAATGCGCGCCTGAAGACAGGAATACCGGTACTGCGTAGATGACATGCAGTGAACGGTATCCGTTCTGCTTTGGATTCTTGATGTAATCCTTGACCCGCAGCACCTGAATGTCGGACTGCGACGACAGGTAGTTCGACACGGAATACACGTCATCGCGATAATTGCAGATCACGCGGATGCCGGCCACATCAAACAGGTTGTCTTTGATGGAATTGACGCTGAGCGGCAATCCCTTGCGTTCCAGCTTGCCGATAATCGAGTTCACGGATTTCAGACGCCGTTCCATATGATGTATCGGATCATGGCTGAATCGCACCTGGAACTCGGCATCGAGGATTTCCAGCTTGGTGCTGATTTCGTACATTGCGCCTTCATATACCTGCATCTGATCCACGAATTCGGTGACTTGCTCGGTGTTGAAGATGCCGCCGGGCAAGTCCAGCGTCTTCAGTCGGGCTTGCAGGTCGGAAGTGTTCAGTCGGCTATGTCGGTCAAGTATCACGTCAATCAATATACTCGGCTCAAGCTGCCCGATATGGGAGTTGCCGGGGAATCTCCCAAGATACTCCATGTACCGGTTTCTCCAGTTGGTGCGGACCGCTGCCGCGCATCATGACGAACCCGGCCGATAGAATCGATCATTATGAACGAAGACATGATGACCGAGGCGGAGCGCGCCTCGATTGAATCCGATGAGCACCTTACAACACAGGAACGCGGCAAGGGCGTGTTCCACATCCATACCCTCGGTTGTCAGATGAATGTGCATGATTCCGAGCGCATTGCCGGCGTGCTCGAGGCAGATGGTTATGTGCCGGCCACCGAGGAACAGGTCAATGACCATGACCTCGATCTCATTGTGCTCAACACCTGTGCGGTGCGTGAGAACGCTGCCGAACGCATGTATGGCACGGTGGGCCTGTGGGCGGAGATGAAGCGTCAACGCCCGAACCTGCAGATTGCCGTTGGCGGGTGCATGGCTCAGCTTGATCGCCAGAAAATCGCCAATAAGGCGCCATGGGTCGCTGCGGTATTCGGCACCAAGAACATCGGCGACCTGCCGCAACTGCTCAACCAGAACCGTGCCACCGATACTCCGCAGGTCAAGGTCGATGACCAGCTTCAGCAGTTCCCAAGCCAACTGCCTGCGGCCAGGGCTTCCCGCGTGAGTTCGTGGGTGGCGATTTCCGTGGGCTGCAACAACACCTGCACGTTCTGTATCGTTCCGACCACGCGAGGCAAGGAAAAGGATCGCCGTCCGGGAGACATTCTTGACGAAGTGCGCCAGTGCGTGGCCAACGGCGCCAAGGAAGTCACCCTGCTCGGGCAGAACGTGAATTCCTTCGGATATGGCATCGGTGACCGCTACGCCTTCAGCAAACTGTTGCGTGCTTGCGGCACGATTGATGGGCTCGAGCGTGTACGCTTCACCTCGCCGCATCCGGCCGCTTTCACCGATGACGTTATTGAAGCCATGGCTGAGACCCCGAACGTGATGCATCAGCTGCATATGCCGCTGCAGTCAGGCTCCGACAAGATTCTGCGGGCCATGCGCCGTTCCTACCGCGCATCCAAGTTCATGACGATTCTGGAGAAGGTGCGTCAGGCCATGCCGGATGCGCAGATTTCCACTGACATCATCGTCGGCTTCCCCGGAGAGACCGAAGAGGATTTCCAGCAGACCTTGGATGTCGTGCGTCAAGCGCGGTTCTCTTCCGCATTCACTTTCATCTACTCGCCGCGCCCCGGCACGCCGGCTGCCGAAATGGAACAGGTACCGCACGATGTGGTCCAGGATCGTTTCGACCGACTGGTGGCGTTGCAGGAACAGATCACCGCGGAGAATCTGCAGTCCTTTGAGGGGCGTGATGTTGAAGCGATGATTACTGGCACGCAAGGCAAGAAGGATGCCGACACCCATCGAGTCACCGGCCGCGAGAAGACCGGCGTGCTGGTGCATATCGGCGTGCCCGAGGGCCAGCCCATGCCGCAGATTGGCGACTTCGTGACGGCCACCGTCACCCATGCCGGTCGCCACAATCTCATCGCCGACCCTGACCTTGCTCAAGGGCAGACCTACTCGGTGCGACACTGAGAAGGTTCTCCACTCAGAGAGAGGAACTGCAAGTTCTCGGCTCCCCTCTCTGAGGGGAGCTGGCCGCGAAGCGGACTGAGGGGAGTTACGG